>OJAC01000022.1_pt1 | contig 134232 bp, 203 predicted proteins | sample 1588701 | NCBI WGS metagenome assembly OJAC01 (sample SAMN03283256) | human gut metagenome | biome: human-associated habitat; material: feces | host: Homo sapiens | place: USA | collected 2013 | reverse complement strand
CAGATATCAGCGTAACGCTGAATACATATACGCATGTAAATCTTGAGGATGCCAGGGAAGAAGTTGCCCGGATTCAGGTTGTGTAATTACGATTTTTAATTGAAAATAGCAAGGTGTAAAATGGAAAAACATACACCTTATTTTACACCTTTTGCTGACGATATTATGCGAAAATAAACCAGGTTATGCCAGAAAGCAAAAATTTACAGAAGCTTACAAAGCCCGAAATATCAAGAAAAACTAAGAAATGCGAGGTTATGCAACAATGATAAAAGTACTTTTCATCTGCCACGGCAATATATTCCTTTCTAGAAAGGCCGTAAAGAATTGTAAGCATATAAGATAAAGAAAACCCAATACACCTTTCAACAATACGCTCCCTGCTGGGACTTTTGATTTTACAAAGGAGAACACCCATGAAACCAAGAACAGAAATCAGCATGCAGCTCTACAATCTGATGATGGAACGAGGTTACCCGGAGAATTTATGTGATCTTGTCACCAGAAATCTGAATACCGATTATACAGCAACAAGGATGATCGGATATTTATCCCATTATTCTGATTTGCCGGATGTAGAAGTTGTGGATGAAATGCTTGCTATTTTAAGTGACCGTAACGAGCTTATCAAGAAAAAAGAATCTGAACAGGCACAGGCCAGGATCAGTGAGATTTACAGATTTGGATTAGACATTAAATAATAATGAAATAGATAAGAGGGAGCAAATCTGCCCCCTCGATTATTTTTGCTCTAAAATATAAGCCAATAAAGCGTCGCATCCTTCATTTACATCTCTGTAAGTTGCATCAAAATTCCCAGTATACCAGGGATCTGCGATATCAGCGCCTTTACGTGATGTGTAATCTAAAAGTTTAGAAACTTTACCATCCGGATCACCTTTAAGCATGCGGTTAAGATATTTTATATTAATCGAATCCATACCTATGATATAATCGAAATTATCATAATCGGAAAATGTAATCTGTTTTGCACGATGTGGTACTAAAGGAATTCCAACTTCTTTTAGTTTGTTTACTGTACCTCTATGCGGTGGATTCCCGATTTCTTCTGTGCTTGTCGCAAAACTGTCTATTACAAACTGATCACTCAACCCTTTTTCTTTTACCTTATAGGTAAACACGCTTTCGCTTAAAGTTGATCTGCAAATATTCCCCCAACATACAAATGCTACTCTTATTTTCATGATGTACCTCATTCTTCTAATAAATATACTGGAAATATTTCTCCCTGTCTCTTATGCCTCCAATGCATAGGAAAGAAGCTTTTTCAAATTGTGATGGAACTGACGTTTATATGCATGCAGTTTTTTCTTCTCAGAAACGGAATAGTGTTTCTCCACGTAGATATCATATCGTTTGAACAAATTTCGGAAATCTGTATCCTGTCTTTGTCCCCAACGGACCAGTACCCAGTTCATGGCATCTATATTCCAGTATTCGCTTGGAATTCCTGCCATTTTCAATGTGGTAATCTGACGCATTGCCTGCATGGAAAGGCGGCTGAGCTGGCGTTCACGGTGCATCTCATCCGGATCATTTTTTCCAAGCTTTTTCATTAATTTTTGAGAGAGTGTCTTTGTCCTGGAAGCACGTTCTATTACACGAACACTTTGGTCAATGATATCCTGGAGCTGCACTGCGGCATTCCAGTAAGTCACGAAAGAAACGGACTCTTTCTCATCTTCTGGTGTAAGTTTAAATGTCTTAAAAACACGGTCTGTAACTCCAAAAATTTCCAGATTATAAGCTTTTCTTTTCGCCGGATTGGAAAGAACCCGGTAGGCTTCCAGAATCTCCTGCATAAAAGCAGTTGTATCTATATCTTTATGCATATTGGCATCCGGATGGTAGACCTTAGCCAATGCATTTTTCGCTGAAGTAATTTCTTCCAGAGTCGCATCTCTGGATACACCTAAGATATCGTAATAAGTGCGTGAGCTCATTTTGACCTCCTAATATTAGATTCCATTTTTCTGAAATCATAGAAAATGGACAGTACTTCTACTATACGCCTGTAAAATTGAAAAGTCAATTCTCTCCAGACATATTTCCCCTCCATCGCTACTATACTGGTAAAAGAATAGTCCATGGGGGAATTGCAGATGAAGAAAGGTTTTACAGTGATTCTGCTGAGTGTTTTTCTGCTGTATAGGATTACATTTCCGACAAGTGTAGTCCACGCGGAAGAAGTAGAAATAAGTGCGCCGTCTGGTATTCTTATGGAAATGTCTACGGGAACGGTTTTATTTGAAAAAGATGCAGATACTGCACGGCCACCAGCAAGTGTTACAAAGATCATGACAATGCTGTTAATCTTTGATGCATTAGAAAATGGAACTATATCACTTGATGATGAAGTGTCAACTTCCGAGTATGCAGCTTCTATGGGAGGATCTCAAGTATTCCTGGAACCTGGAGAGATGCAGACGGTAGGTACGCTGCTAAAATGCATTTCTGTCGCAAGCGCAAACGATGCATGTGTAACATTCAATAATAGGAAACCATACACCCCACATGATATTGTATATTAATTGAGTATTTAACTATATGTTGAGTACTCTTTTTAAATTTCCACTTATTTCCAGCTTTACCAGTATTTCACTATTGAATCATAAAAACGCTTTCGAATACCATTATATGGATATACTGGAAAGGAGTGGAAATAATGATATACAAAGGCGAAATATCATGCCCGGTATGTTCGGGAGAATTAAAATACTACGATCATGTACATAGAATAGTGAAAGGAAAAGAAGGTAATAAGCGTATAATCAAGATAAGACGTATGCGATGTACACAATGTCACAAGATACATAGAGAATTAATGAAAGAGTTTTTGCCGTACTTGCATTACGAAAGAGAAATCATAATTGGTGTAGCAAATGGATGGATCACGCCCGAAACACTCGGATTTGAAGATTATCCAAGTGAGACTACTATGAGTAGATGGCATCGCCTACGTTTCCCACCTACTTTGCTTTAACAAAATACGGTATAAAAGTTATCATCTTCAGTGAAAGGAGATGAGATTCAAAATGGGAACAACAATTAGACCAGAACTATCAAAGAAGAATCCATATTGGATTGAAAAGCACAGGTATTATGAACTCAAACATTTTTGCCTGCAGTATCCTATATGGAAACAAGCTTATAATTCGTTAGGTGGGTTATACGGCAGAGTATCAGACTTCGCATTTAGTAGCAATAAGTACAACGCGTCAAGTCCTACTGAGAGAATAGCTATCGCGAGGGGTTTTTATTCAGATCGAATGGATATGGTGGAAAAAACAGCAAAAGAAGCAGACTGTACTTTATCGGAATATATAGTGATAGGAGTTACAGAAAACATGTCATATGATTTATTGAGAGTTAACTATGACATACCTTGCTGTAAGGATGTATATTATGACCGGTATAGACGCTTCTTTTGGCTGTTGAACAAAGCTAGAGGTTAGCTATCACCTCACAGGGTTGGCAAACAGATAGGATAATCTGGATTATTACAGTCGCCACAATAAGTACAACGACCAGGTGGTACTTCGGAGTCATATGCACCGTAAATCTCGCCATATTCCTCATCATGAAAATCAAACCAAGTCGCACACTCGTCTTTGATTATGTCGATGTAGGGGTGAGTACGGTCATAGTCATCTCGGCGTACTTCATACCCACAGCTAGGACAGATGTAGGTATCTCGTGGGTCATCTTCAATCATCTGATAGCCGCAATCGCACACCGGTATGTTGTTGCGGAAAGAATTGATAATTTCCTCATCTGTTGTACAGAAATCAAACGTCATAACAGTTACCTCCTTAAACGCGATATTTACATGGGGTATTATGAAAAAACTAGAAAGGAGTGAATATAATGGATTACAGTAAATATTTAAAAAACATAAAGAGTGCTTCTAAAAACGATCTTAAGAAGCTTGTGTTTACGCTTGATAACGAACAGGTTAAAAAAATTAAGAGTATGAACCTGAACGAAGCGGATGAAGCAAGACTTATAAGTATGTTTAAAGATAGAGCATTCTTTGAAATGTTACTGCTCAACGCATTAAAGTAACGTCCTTAATAGCTTAACAGAATTGAGTCTGGGATATTCTCAGGCTCTTTTCTTTTTACCTATTCAATACTGTGTCCGCAATGTCTACGAGATGGCTTAAAGATACCTTACGATCTGCAATGGCATCGACCAATGATGTATCGCCATACACATCCATAACTTGTTCGACGGTCCATATATCGCCGATATCCTCGAATGTTTCAATGAAAGTTAAAGCTTCTGCATTTGTCATAATAGTTACCTCCTTATGGTTTGTCTTATCAGTATAACATATACAGTTACTAATTTCAAAATGGTTTCTAACCTAGATTAGAATTTCGTACGGGGGTGACTAGAATCAATGTTATATTTCGAATGTGAAAATTTCCCCCGGTCGGATTTTTGAGAAAACAATTCGCGAAAATTACACGGTATATTATGAGAAACAATGGATAGATGCTGGTGGAAATCCAGCGGTGAGACACGAAGGCGGTGCGCCAAGTAATAACTTAATAAAAGATGCACCCCACCGGGCAACAGTTTTGGTTGGGCTGTCCCTGAAGTCATTGTTTACAAATAATAGACGTGGGATACATGTAGTATCGAGGCGGTTCGATTCCGTACTCTATTATTTTTTTCTTTTTTGAAAGGAGGTGTAATTAAATGATTTACATATCAATGATGGTACTTGGTATCGTAATTGGAATGTGCGTTGGTTTAACTGTCAGAAAACATAAGACCGGACACGGATATTTCAAAGTAGTTGTCATGGAGGATCAACCAGATCTTGCCACTGTTAATGTACGTATTCCAACCGACCAGGACTTAGAATTGCTACATGAAATTATACTTACGCGAGAATAACATCTGCTTTTATGGAACTAGTAAATTATGATTCAAGAAAGGAGTACAGTATGAGTACGAAAACATTATTAGAAGAGGAAATTCAAAGTACAATCGAGGAGATTAGTCATCTTGAAGTCGGATCAGAGAAACACGAGACAGCTACGGAAGCTTTAGCAAAACTTCTTGATAAGTATAACGCTATGGATCGTTTAGAAGCTGAGATTCGGGAGAAGTATGACAGCAAAGAAGCAGAGAACGCTTTGAAAGAGGCTGAACACGCTTTGAAAGAAGAACAGTTAAAACACGATAAACGTGACGCACTTATTAAGAATATTTTGACAGGTGTTCAGGTCGTTGCATGTGGCATCATGATCCCGGTTTGGGGTGTAAAAGCTGCCGCGAAGTATGAGGAAGAAGGAGTCTTCAAGAATGTGTGGACACGTGCTGCAATTACTGATATTCTCCCAAAGAGAAAAAAGTAATTAAATAGTTCACAAATCAAAATGGAGGGGTTTTAGAAAAATCTAGGACTCTTCTTTTTCTTAGGGAGTAGCAATGAGATATCATTACGAAAAGCCGGGGATATATCGTGCCTCGTACGGAATCATTTACGAATGTAATCACCCGGTTTATAGAAAATGTACTTTATATAGAATAGGTGATGACGGGTTAGCTGTTATCCAACAGCGTTATGATCCTGTTACTAAAAGAACTTGGTGGGGCGAGATAGATTCGTGGCTTGTGGATGAGCTGTATTTACACGAGAGGTTTCGACAATTCTTTAACGATCGTGGTGGAATATCAGCAAACGGTCTATACCCTACAGTATCGATACGGCAGATTATGTGGGCATTGAAAATGAAGCCTATACCCAGAGAACGATGGGAAACAAGTTTTGATAGACGTATAATCTGAGTCGCGAAAAATACATGGGATGTTATGAAATATTTTAAGGAGGTACTATGATATGAAAATCGACAAAACTATAGCACTCAATGGACTTTCAGCTGTATTTGGAACAGCAAGTTTTGTAGTAAACCTACTACTTAACAAAGCGCAAAATGAAGCTATAGCCAAACGAGCAGCCGAAATAGTTAGAAGAAGACATTAGTAACAACTGTTAATATTAAGGTGAAAGAGTTCGGGTCTAAAACGTCTTGGACTCTTTTCTTTTTAGTAGAGGTAGGACATGGATGAGATGAGAATCAAGTTACACAGCAGGGTGATGCGTGGTATTGTCAGTAAGCTGATTTCTAATGCTATATATAAATCAACTGGACATAAACCAAATATACGTATTAAGGAACTAGGTATCGAAACTGTTGATAAACGTATTGCTTTCAACATCAGTCTTGAAGGTGATATTAGCGAGGCAGTTTTATACAAAATAGATAAATTAATTGAGTAAAGAAAGGAGAACAACGGTATGAAAAAATCAAAATTTAGCAAGAATACAGCTTCTATTATTCTTACCTGTTTAGGCGGAGTTGGTGTTATTGCAACTTCAGTAATGGCAGTACGGGAAACACCAAAAGCTTTAAAACTAATGGACGAAGCTGAAAAAGAGAAAGGTGCGAAACTTTCAAAATGGGAAGTTGTAAAGACTATAACACCAGCATATTTCCCGTCAGTAGCATGTGGAGTGGCTACGATTGTATGTATATTTGGAGCTAACATATTATCACAGAAACAGCAGGCATCATTAGCAAGCGGATATGCTTTTATTGAACAGAGCTACAGGCAGTATCGTCAGAAAGTTATTGAGTTGTATGGAATGGATGCACATGAGAAAGTAGTCGAAGCACTTGCTGTTGAAGATGCACATGAAGTATATCCTTATGTTCAGAGCGGTTTTGGATGCTATTCTCAATATTTAGAAGACGATTATAGCGAACCTAAACTATTTTATGATGCATACGGTAGACGATATTTTAACGCTCCGTTAGAACAGGTATTGCAGGCAGAGTATCATCTGAATCGTATTTTTGTTACTGAAGGTGGTTGTGTATGTCTTAATGAGTTCTACAAGTATCTCGGACTAGATCCGACACCTAATGGTGAGAAAGTAGGTTGGAATATGTGCTATGATGAAACTCTTTGGATTGACTTTAATCATAGAAAAGTAACGATGGATGATGGACTTGAATGTTATATCATTGAGACTGCATTTATGCCAACTGAAGAAGCACTTAATGAAGAATACTAATAGACGCGAAAATTACATACCCCTTTATGAAACAGATTAAATGTTAATTAAGGAGGAATTGAATATGGAATTAGCAACTAAGATGCAAGAAGTGTTAAATGATTATTATTATGATAACTGTGACGATGAAAGTAAACTTAAAAGGGTAAAAGCAACAGCAGCAGCTTTTTTAAGTGGAGCCATTGATGGGGCAGTAATCGTATATCCGTTAATGCTTATAAGCCTTTTTGCAGCCGGAAGAAAAATTAAAAAACTCGAAAAACAGTAAATCTGTAGACGAGGGCGTAGGTCAAAATGACATAGGCTCTTGTTCTTTCGCGAAAATTACAAGGGCTATTATGAGAGAATGAACTATTAAATGACTAATGGCTCTGGGTGTCTAGAACCTATCCATTAGTCATGAAATAGGACTGGCAGTTTAATGGCTAGCTACACAGTATTCTCTTTTTATTTTAGTACGTAGGTGACAGAACTATGTGCTATTTTTATACGACAGATTCGCGAAAGGAACGAAGACTGTTATGAAATATTATTTAAGGAGGAGACAAAAATGAAAATTAACAAGAAAGCACTGCTGACGGTAGTTTCGGCGGTTTGTGGAGCAGGGAGCTTTGTAGTAAGCATTCTGTTAGCCAAAGATCAGAATGAGGAAGTTGCACAAAGAGCAGCAGATATTCTTGAAGAGAGACAAAAATCTTCAGAAGAAGAATAATATTAGCAGGGAGCTTGGGTCAAAATGACTTAGGCTCTTTTCTTTTGCAAAATATTAAAAGGAGATATTTAAAATGAGTAAAGAAAGCATTAAACGTAGTTTCAAAATGGTATGGAAAAAAGTAGAAAAACGTAGTCCTGAAATTCTTACGGGGCTTGGTATTGCGGGTATGTGTACAGCAGTAGTTGTTGGGATTAAAGTCACGCCAAAAGCACTACAGTTAATCGAAGAAGAAAAAAAAGAACAGAAAGTTGAAGAGCTTAAACCTGTAGAGGTTGTTAAAGTTACTTGGAAACAGTATCTTCCTGTAGCGCTTCTTACTGGGGCGTCTGCAGCATGTTTGATTGGGGCTAATTCTGTACATTCACGTAGACATGCAGCATTATATTCCGCGTACAAGATTTCTGAGACAGCTTATTCAGAATTGAAAGACAAGACAAAAGAAGTTGTTTCAGAGAAAAAAGTAAAAGAAATTAAACAGAAGATTGCAGAAGATAAAGTTAAAGATATCGCATCTGATGAGAAGAAAACCCAGATTATTGTGAACGGAGACACTGACACTTGGTTTATCGATGCGATGAGTAATCAGCCATTTAAGTCCAGTAAGAATGATCTGGATGCGGCTGTTAATAGACTTAATAAAGCTATGATGAGTGAAATGTATATATCCTTGTCACAGTTCTATGACGAAATAGGTGTTCCTCATACAGGAGTAAGTGATGATATCGGCTGGCGTATTGATAAAGACGACATTGAAATTGACTTAAGTGAAGCCACGGTTATCGATGGTAAAGCGTATATAGTTGTTGATTTTATGGCTAGACCAACATACGGATTTGATAATCTTTGTTAATTCGCGAAAAATACATGTGGTGTTATGAGAACTTGATAACAAGTTAGTATAAGGAGGATATTAAAATGGAAGAAACAAGAAATGAAGAGATGGAAATGACAGAGGAGACAATGCCAATGGAAACTTTCGATGAGACGGTAGAAAATGATGAAAAGAGATCCGGTCTCGGACTTGGAGTCATTATCAGTGGAGCTTTAGTTTTAGGTGGTGTAACTGCGTATAAAGCAGTATCCAACAAGATTAAGAAACACAAAGATGAGCAGGTGACCAAAGAAGAGAAGCCGAAGAAAAAGAAAAGACGTTTTCATATCGGTTTCATCGATGTTCCGGAGGAAGAATCTGAGGTCATTGACGTTCCAGAAGAGGACGTGGAAGTCATTGATAAAGAACCAGAAGAAACTAAATAATTAAGTTCACAGGAGGAGACCTGGGTAGAAATACTCGGTCTTCTCTTTTTCTTTTGAAGGGAGGTGAATCGATGCACAAGTATTTTTATGAAGGACCAGTGTTATTGTTCGATACAGTGGTGGCTTCAAAATGGCGTGGCGAAACTATGGCTCCAACAGCTAAGAAAGCTAAGAGTAACCTCTCATATCAATTTAAGAAACAGAACAATAGACTTCCTGGATCTAGGGTGACATTACCTGGAGAAATCAAAATGATTAGTTAAGGAGAAGATAAATGGCGGAATATAAAATGAAAACAAACACATCAGAAAGCAAACAAGAAGAGAAAAAGGTAGATAAAATCATTACTGGTACTGCCAAAACCAAGCCGAATGAGGTTCGTAAATTTGCTGGGCTTATCGTTTCAGATGACGCTTCTAATGTTGGTAATTATGTACTTATGGACGTGCTTATTCCTACGTTTAAGAAAGCAGTAGTAGATGTCGTTGAAATGATCTTATTTGGTGAAAAAGGTGGTAAGCGTCGCAGCGATGGAAGAACTCCATATCGTAGTTATTATGACGATCGAAACGACAGACCGCGTAAGACTGCAAACATGGCTGGACGATTCGATTACGACGATATTTCGTTCGATTCTCGTGGTGATGCAGAACTTGTACTTGATCAGATGCGGGACCTTGTAGATGGGGATCGTGGATTTGGTCTTGTAACAGTAGCAGACATGTATGACCTGGCAGGATTACAAGCGCCGTTTACAGCTCGTAAATACGGTTGGTTTAATCTCAGAACAGCAGAGGTAATCAGAGGTAGAGACGGATTCTATATCCGGTTACCGAAAGCTATGCCGATTGATTAATTCAAAATGGAGGTAGCATTATGAGTAAACTTATGACTTACGAGCTGCGAAACCGTTTTAAGAAGTTCCCATTAGATTCACAAGATGGGAAAGGTATAAACGCAGAAATCGTAGCTATGTTCTTTAACTTAGAAGGTCCTGGAACATGGATTATTACTGAGGGTGAAGAGCAGGAAAACGGAGATTGGCTGCTATATGGATACTGCAATATTTTCGAATGGGAATGGGAATACATAATGTTATCTGATTTAGAAGAATTAGAAGTTCCAGTCGTGCAGTTCGTAAAAGCAGCTGGACATAAAGTAAAAGAATTTATTTGAGAAAGGATGTAAAAATATGAAAAACATTAAATTACCAGCAAATTTGAGCAGATCTCTTAACGGTCTTGCCTTCAAAATGAAAAAACGTGCTCCAGAGATCCTTGTAGTTGCAGGAGTTGGCGGAACAATTGTTACTACAGTTATGGCATGTAAAGCTACAACTAAAATTGATGAGGTGTTAGCAGAGAACACAGAACATATCGCAAAGACGAAACAGTATGTTGAAGAAAACGGGTATTCCGAGAAGTATACAGAGAAAGATTATCAGAAAGATTTGACTATCATGTATACACAGAAAGGACTTGCTCTTCTTAAACTGTATGCTCCAGCCATAGCACTTGGAACATTATCAATCACAGCTATTCTTGCCGGTCACAATATTCTCAAGAAACGTAACGTAGCAATTGCTGCAGCTTATGAAGTGGTGAATAAGAATTTCAATGATTATCGTGGAAGAGTTGTTGAACGTTTCGGTCATGAGCTTGACCGTGAGCTTAGATACAACATTCATAAGCAGGAAGTAGAAGAAACCGTTGTTGACGAAAAGACAGGTAAAGAAAAGAAAATTAAAAAGAACGTGGATGTATGCGATGTTGATAGCTATAGTGATTACGCTAAGTTCTTTGACGAGACTTGTCGTGGATGGACAAAAAATCCGGAATTCAATCTTATGTTCTTGAAACAGCAGCAGAGATTCGCTAATGATCGTCTTGAGGAACAGGGCTACCTCTTCTTAAACGATGTGTACGAGATGCTTGGTATTGACAAAACATCATACGGTCAGACCATTGGTTGGGTTTACGATAAGAATGTTGTAAGTAAAATCGATTTCGGTATTTACAATATTCACAATGAAGCTAACCGTAGATTTGTAAACGGTATTGAAAGAAGTATTTTACTTGATTTCAATGTAGATGGTAACGTTCTTAACGCTATGTGAATGGCAGGTTTAGATACATATTATTCAGGAAATGCGTATCGTGACATGTTTGATTTCCCTCAGTTCGGTGTTGACAGCATCGGCTGAGGTTTTTTAGAAAGGAGTGACAGACATGACCGGACGAGAGCTTATTATACTTATTCTTGAAAATAATTTTGAGGATAAGTCGATAACAGAATTATACACCTTATTTGAAACAATGGATCAAACTGCAGAAAGACTTGGAGTGGGTATTGCTACAGTGGACACTTGGTTTCGATTAGGACAGATCAAAGGCATTACACTTGGTGAAATAACTTATATTTTTAAGAATGCTATGCCAGAAAAGGAGGAGTGACATATGATGCGAGGATTATCAGTGTTATTTGTTACTTTAGCAGGAGTATGTTTTGTAGGGGGTATTGTTGTACTTGAATCTTAGACTCATACGGAAAGGGTGGCGTATGTATGGAAAGATTGGAGAAAAACTTTGCGGTCTTAGGTCGTATATTAAAGAATAAAAAAAATCGTCATATCGCTGGTGGAATACTTATTTCTATGTCCGTATTTTTCGGTGGGTTGGCGATAACTGTAATGACTATCAGAGTCGATGAAATAGAAGAGGAGAATGAATGATGAACAAATCGATGATTAATAGCATATTAACTTTTGTGATCGGTGCGGGTGTAGGTGCAGTAACATCTATATTTATTGTAAAGAAACACTATAAGGAGGTCTCTAAGCAGGAGATTGAGTCGGTGAAGGAAGTCTACGCTAAAAAAAAAGAAATGGACGAAGCTTCTAAACTGGATGAAGATCTTAAAGCCGTTAATGAAGTAATCAAGAAAAATGATTATGCTACAGAGTCGGAAGAGCGTGTAAAGAAAACAGCAGTGACTGACAATACTGGAGAAGATACAGATGAAGATGAGAATGAGAACATCTATATTATTCCGGGGCACGAATTTGGTGCTACAGATAACATCACTGTCACGTTGTGGTATTGGACAGACGGAACTGTAACTAATGACAACAAGAAGATTATCGGCAACGTAGAGGATTGCATCGGAGATGACTTCATGGCACATTTCGGAGACGACGAGAATGATCCAGATGCTGTATATGTAAGAAATGACGTACAGAAGATCGATTATGAAATTTTTAAAGAGTATCGTGGTTTCTCCGATTATTTAGAGGAGCAGGATGAGTAATTTAAGAGAAGAATATTTCGATTGGATGTACAGCATGGTTTGTTATAACAGATTTGCGGAGGAAAATTCATATCGTAAGTTATTGCATTTTCTACATTCTGTTGAGTATCGTTGGAAACTACCTGATGATGAAAACCGTACAGAAGACGGCGAAGAAGGTTTGCGATGGACTTTCGCTTATGAGAATCATATTGATATAGGTGACGAACTTGATGGTCCGTGTAGTGTTCTCGAAATGATATTAGGTTTAGCGTATCGTTGTGAGGATATTATGTCAGACCCAGCTGTAGGCGATCGTACAGTTCAATGGTTCTGGCGTATGATAACAAACTTAGGACTCGGTGGGATGACTGATAATAACTTCGACGAAGAAGAAGCAGACCGTATTGTAGAACGTTTCTTAGATAGACGTTATACACACGATGGTCATGGTGGATTATTTGTTGTCCCACATGCAGAGGAGGATTTACGCGATGTAAGTACGTGGACTCAGATGTTATGGTATCTGAATCGTATAATGTAAAGGAAAATTTAATAATGCTAGATGAAACTATAAATCAAGAAGGGAGGGCTTAAAATGCTAGACTTTATGACTATTGCTACTAAAGTGAAGGAAAAAGAAATGTGCACCGAAGTCTTCCCTAAATTCATTATGAAGAAATCCAAAGATCTCATGATTAGAGGTAGAGATTTCTATGCTATATGGGATGATGAACAAAAGTTATGGTCTACAGACGAGGATGATGTAACAAGGCTTGTCGATCAGGAAATGGAACGATGGGTTGAAGACCACAATGATCATATTTTAGGCAAACCAGTTATTAAGCACATGTGGGATGCTGACAGTGGAATGATCGATAAGTTCCATAAGTACTGTCAAAAGCAGATGCGTGATAACTATCATGAACTTGACGAAGAGCTCATATTTGCGAATAGTGAACTGACAAGAGAATCTTATGCAAGTAAGAAGCTTGACTATCCGTTAGTTGAGGGCAGTATTGACGCTTGGAATAAAGTTATTGGTACACTTTATGATGAAGAAGAGCGTCATAAAATAGAATGGGTCATCGGAGCAATTGTATCTGGTGACTCGCGTTATATTCAGAAGTTCATGGTTCTATACGGTGCTGCCGGAACCGGTAAATCTACTATATTAAATGTGATACAACAATTATTCGATGGATATTACTGTTCGTTTGACGCTAAGGCTTTAGGACAGGCTAATAATGCATTTGCTTTGGAACCTTTTAAATCATCACCGTTGGTTGCAATTCAGCATGATGGTGATTTATCACGTATCGAAGATAATACTAGACTGAACTCACTTGTATCTCACGAAACGATGCCTATTAACGAAAAGTTTAAAGGTATTTACGAGACACATTTCAAGTGTTTCTTATTTGTTGGTACGAATAGACCAGTCAAAATCACAGACGGTAAATCAGGTTTGTTAAGACGTTTGATTGATGTAACTCCATCTGGACGAAAACTTGGCGTTAGGGAGTATCGTAGACTTATTAAGCAGATACCGTTTGAACTTGGAGCAATCGCATATCATTGTTTACAGGTCTACAAAGACGATACGGAATATTACGACGATTATATTCCTAAGAATATGTTGTCAGCGTCTAACGATTTCTATAACTTTGTGTGCGACTCATATAGTGTGTTTAAAAAGCAGGACGGAACTACATTAAAAGCAGCATGGGAAATGTATAAGCAGTATGTAGAGGAGGCTAAGGTATTCACGCCATTTTCTAAGCGTATATTTAAAGAAGAATTAAAGAACTATTTCTGGGATTACGAAGATCATATCGATCAGGAAGATGGTACAAAGTTGATTAATTATTATAGTGGATTCCGAACGAGCATATTTGATGCTGATATGGGTAGAAGACCTAAGGAAAAAGAAGGGGAGCAGGTTTATTTGATTGATTTCAAAGAGCAGGCTTCTCTTTTTGATTCTATGTGTTCTGATTGTACAGCTCAGTATGCAACTACAGAAGACTCTGAGAAACCGTTACAGAAATGGGAGAATGTAACTACTAAGTTATCAGATCTTGATACATCTAAAGTCCATTATGTACGTGTTCCGGAGAATCATATTGTAATTGACTTCGATATTAAAGATGAGAATGGTAATAAGTGTTTTGAAAAGAATCTACAAGAAGCGTCAAAATGGCCTCCAACATATGCCGAAATAAGTAAGGGTGGCAATGGTATTCATCTTCATTATATTTACGCAGGGGATGATGTAACCAAACTCAGCAGAATCTATACAGACGATGTTGAAGTAAAGGTGTTCACTGGTAATAGTTCATTAAGAAGGAGACTATCGAAATGTAATGACCTTCCAGTAGCAACTATTAGTAGTGGGTTGCCATTGAAAGGAGTAAAAAAAGTGAGAAACTTTGACTGTATTAAGAATGAGCAGCATCTGAGGGCTATTCTTAAACGACATATTAATAAAGAGATTATGTGTAATACGAAACCAAGTATTGACATGATTTATAAGACACTAGAGGAAGCATACGAGAGCGGTATGGGATACGACGTATCTGATATGAAAAATGCTATTTACGCTTTGGCTTTAGACAGCAGTAATCAGTCTGATACATGTCTTAAGTTAGTAGCGGCTATGCATTTTAAATCCGAGAATGCTAGTGAAGTATCTAATGATAGCAACAACGAAGATTTGGTATTTTACGACATTGAGGTATTTCCGAATCTATTTCTTGTGTGCTATAAGATTCAGGGATTAGGCAAACCAGTCGTAAGATTGATTAATCCTAGGCCATCAGATATTGAAGAACTTATTAAGTTCAAACTTGTTGGGTTCAACAATAGACAATACGATAATCATATGATTTATGCATGTCTTATGGGCTATACGGTTCCTCAGTTATATGACTTATCACAAAGACTTGTTAATAAAGACAAGCAGATCAGTCGAAAGGCTAAATTTGGTGAAGCTTATAATCTATCGTTCACCGATATTTATGATTTCGCATCAGCAGGTAATAAGAAAAGTCTTAAGAAACTTGAAATTGAAATGAGTCAGCAATCAGAAGAGGATCTTAGGGACGATGGTTTCTCAGATGATGAAATTGCAGTCATTAAAGCTGGAACACATCATCAGGAGTTGGGTCTGCCGTGGGATGAGCCTGTACCAAAAGAAAAATGGGGGTTAGTAGCTGATTATTGTGTAAACGATGTCGTTGCAACGGAAGCGTCGTTCTGTTATTTAAAGGGTGATTGGATTGCTAGAGAAATCCTCGCCGATATTACTGGTATGACAGTTAACGATTCAACTAACAGTTTGTCTCAGAGAATTATATTTGGTAACGATCGTAACCCACAGATACAATTCAATTATCGTAATCTTGCACTTCCGGTTGGTAGTGATCAGTACGAAGAGTATCTTGAGAAGTTCGGTCATGATTATCGTTTTCGTGTATTCGATGCAGATGGTATGCCACAGTATCGTGATTATGTTCCATACGAAGTATTACCAGATGGATGGAGTATATTGCCGTTCTTCCCTGGATACGAGTATAAGAATGGGAAATCTACATATCTGGACGAAGAGATTGGTGAAGGTGGACGTGTATATTCTGAACCTGGATTCTACGGAGCCGTATGGGACGGCGATGTCACTGGACAGCATCCGTCGAGTATTATTGCCGAGGTTCTGTTCGGACCGGAATATACGAAAGCATTTAAAAATATCGTTGACGGACGTGTATCTATTAAGCATAAAGATTGGAACGTTATTGACGGATTATTCGACGGTAAACTCAAACCTTATATTCAGAAGGTTATTGATGGTGAACTTACAACGAAGATGCTTGCTAATGCTTTGAAGACAGTAGTTAATTCAGTCTATGGACAGACTAAAGCGTCATATAAGTGTGCGTTTAGAGATGATCGTAATATCGATAATATTGTAGCTAAACGTGGTGCGTTATTTATGACATTGCTTAAGCGCGAGGTACAGAAACGCGGATTCACAGTTGCTCATATAAAAACAGACTCAATAAAGATACCAGATGCTACACCTGAAATCCAGCAGTTTGTTCTTGACTTCGGTAAAGAGTACGGATATTCATTTGAGACTGAGGCGGAGTTTGAGAAGTTCTGTTTAGTTAATAAAGCTGTTTATATTGCTAAAACAACAGACGGAGAGTGGACGGCTACCGGTGACCAATTTGCAGTACCATACGTATTTAAGACATTATTCAGCCATGAGCCGATTGTATTCGATGATTTGTGTGATACATTCTCAGCGTCAAAAGGTGCGTTATATTTAGATATGAATGAATCGTTACCAGATGTGAAAGGATACGAGCATGATCTTGATAAGCTAAAGTCAAAATACAAACAGGGTAAAATATCCGATGTAATGTACGAATCGATGGCTTCGGAATTGAACAAAAAGATTGAAGAAGGTCATAGTTATCAGTTTATAGGACGTGTCGGTCATTTCTGCCCAATTAAACCAGGGCACGGCGGTGGTGAAATGTATCGTGTCGATGAGGGTAAACGAGCGGCTGCGTCTGGAACAACAGGGTACCGCTGGCTTGAATCTGAAACTATCAGAGGTGTTAACGAAGAATCTATCGACGTATCATATTTTACTAAGTTAGTAGACGATGCTGTTGATACCATTAATAAGTACGTTGACTTCGAGTGGTTCGTGTCTGATGACCCATATGTTCCGAAGAAAAAAGAGCCAGTGTTTATGAATATTCCAGAAGGGTCTCCAGAAGAAGTACCATTTGACGAAGATGTCGATGAGCTCCCGTTTTATTAATTGATAGAGGTATGTATATGAAACCTGATAATTTAACAACACAGGAATACATAGACTTTCTTCAAAGGTTTATATTAGTACATTCCTATATTTACTATGAGTTGGATAGCAATGTTATCAGTGACAGGCTTTATGATAAGAAATCAAAAGAGCTTGTACAGTATAAGAACGATTATCCAGACTTATGGAAAAGTAGTCAGTATTATGCTCAGTTTCGTGATGATTATAATGGAGCTACTGGATTTACTTTATTTCATGATTTACCAAAATCAGAGCAGGAGAGAATTCATCATATTGCTTGCTTTGTAGCGCATAAAGGTTAATTCGCGAATCTTTCTTGGGCTGTTATAGAAAGATTAAGGAGGATAAAGATATGACGAAAATGCAAATTTTAGACGCTATAATCGGAGGGACAGGAATGGTCATGATACACGACTCTGTTGGGATTTATCGTTGAAAGTTATCTGATGACAATAAAAAATTATTGTTGGGGATACTGCTCACATCTATAGGAGGAGTGCAGATGGGTGTTCACTATATCTATGAGAGAAAGGGTTTAGGTCAAATGACTTAGGCTCTTTTCTTTTTACCTAATCTCAGTGAAAGGAGTGATGCTTATGGTCGTCATTGATTTATATTTGCGAAACTTATAAACAAAAAATCCAAAACAAATAAAAATAAACAGGAGATTTAAAATTATGGAATTAGTATTTGCACCAAGAAACGTATTACAGATCAACGACGCCAGAATCGTATTCAAGAACTTCAGAGGAGAAGGCGGTAAGTTCAACAAAGAAGGTGACCGTAACTTCGCATTACTTATTACAGGTGGTACGATCGACGATGGTACTGGAGTAAGAGAAGTAACCGGCGAAGAAATGGCAGATGCTCTTATGAGCGATGTTAACCGTCTTGGTGCCGGTTGGAACGTTAAGATCAAAGCACCTAGAGAAGAAGGCGATACGCCATTTATTTATTTACCGGTCAAGGTGAGATTCAATGATCGTGGACCACAGGTGTATGTAGAGTCAGGAAACTCACATCGTAGACTTAGTGAAGAGACTGTAGCACTGTTAGATGACATTGATATTGCAACAGTAAATCTGGACATTAGACCGTATGACGATGAGATTAATGGAAATCCGTTTAGAGCAGCTTATTTGCAGTCAATGAAAGTAGTTCAGAATATTGATAGATTTGCAGCAGAATACGCTGAAGAAGAATATCCGGAGGAGTAAGAAGATTAATTTTGGACAAGCATTAGAAAAAGTAAAATCAGGTGAAAAGATATTCAGACTTGGATGGAATGGTAAAAACATGTTCGTTGTATATCAGAAAGGATATCCGGACGGTATTCCATGCAATATGCAGACAGCAAAAGCATGGGGGCTAAATGAAGGTGACTTATTCAAATGTGAGCCTTATCTTCAGATCAAGATGGTAAATGGTAGTCATGCTATGTGGGTACCAAGTATTAACGATATTTTAGCAGAAGACTGGGACTACATTCATTAGTCCTGCACGGGGAATCGGTCTAGTTATATTAGTGGGGGACTGACATGAGAGGTAGCAATAGAGATATACGGGATGAGGCTATCAAAAAAAAATAATTACATTAAAGGAGATTAACATAATGGCAGAAATTAAAGGACATGGTGTACCAGGAGGAAATATTGAAGGGGCTGTAGGTGATATTTATGTAGACGAGCGTACAGGTCTGAAATACAGATGTACATACGCTGGAAGACTTAATGGTAAGTTGACATGTGAGTGGATTAATACCGGAGAAAGAGCTGAGATTAAGTCATCGAGACCTCAGCAGAAAGCAGTGAAAACAAGCGAAAAGAGCGGTATTTAATCGAAAGGTTAATGATACACGAAAGGGTGGTGTGAACGTGAGAGTCAATAAGTACAAAACTAAATTAAAGGATAATAAGGCAGTACTAATTAAAGAATTAAGTGCCAATTATCCAGAGATGAAAAACAAATTTCGTTACGCTTCTGATGTGGTAAGCTTCGCTAAGGGTTACCTAAAACTCCATGAAGAGAGCGAGGAATATATTTATATGTTATGTTTAGATACCCGTTGTAGGCTGACTGCTGTAATTGAAATCTCTCATGGAAGTGTTGATGTATCGGTGGTATCGCCTAGAGAGGTTTATCAGAAGGCGCTACTGGCTAATGCTGTTAACATTATATTACTTCACAACCATCCTAGTGGAGATAGTGAACCTAGTAGCAATGATGTCACTACGACAAAAAGAATGGAAGAAACAGGAGTATTAGTCGGAATTCGTATGTTAGATCACGTCATTGTAGCTGAAGATAATTGCTATAGTGTATGTACAAACCGTTATATTCGCGAAGAAAACTAGTGCTGTTATGAAACTATTTAAAGTTAGAAAGGAGTAACATTATGGAATTCAAAAGAGGAGACAAAACAATTAAGATGCCTGGTTGGGTTATTGCAGCCGGTATTGTAACGTTAGGAACTATGGTTGGCGATATCTGTAGGGTACGAATTGAAAACCACAAATAGTTTTGAGAAAGACCTGGTTAGGAGTAATCTTGATCTGGTCTTTTCTTTTTATATTTATTGTACACACATTATTTACGATAGTTGAGAATGTGAATACCAGAAGGAAGGACAATATGATTTTAGAAGGACCTGTAGCCGTGTATGACAGAGTTAGCATTAACAATTTCGTAATAACTAAGGGTACAGAAATAAACTATCCAGAAAAAATACCAGTGGTTTGGAATTACGAGTTCGATGGCCCAGAATCAGTATTAGATTATGCCGAGATAAGTAAGGTAGAAAACGGTTTATGGGCTACAGTGCATGTATCCAATGAATTACTTAAATGTGTTATGCATGATCGTGGGAAGATTTATTGTGGTGGATATTACCTGTGTCATAAATCTCATACATTATCAGACAGGGTTAGGTGTGTTGACAAGGCAAATCTCATGGCACTTGGTGTATATGAAACCGGAGACGAATGGTTATATTTAAAAGTTAAATAGGAGAATAATAAAATGGCAGTACCGAATATGAAAAAAGAGTATTCGGATAGATTCGATGCTCTTAGAAAAAATAGAGTTGAGGTTAGCTTTCATAAGTACGGACCGGCTCAAACAAATTTTGAAGACAAACTTGTTGATGCATTAGCTACACATGAGCTGTGTATCGAGAAGTATAAGGAAACAAAAAACACAGAATATTTAGTAGATGCAGCAAATTATCTTATGTTTGAGTTCATGTATCCTCAGTTAGATGGGGCATATTTCAAACCGACAGATAGTGATGGGTCTGCTGGAACAGTTGGTGAACCGATTGGCGAATGGGGGTTATAGAGATGTTGGTTAAGATTACATTGATCTTGTGTGTTATTAGTTTTGTACTATATGTGTTGGGGCGTATACATGTGAATGGTCTTAATACAATAGATAAATTAAGATTCGCTAGTAATAAATTTACCAAAGGCGAAAATATATTCTTATGTATTAATGCAATTGTGAACATACTAGCATTCATCATGATTATTATAACAGCGATATACGTTATATTGACATATCTGTAAAGGAGATTACTAATGAGATGGGTAGTAAGTGCAGGGAATAAATTAAGACCTTGCAAGGCGAAAATAAAGAAATCCGATAATTATAAGAACGCGTTATTCCATAGATGGAGTGGCGAAGGTGAAGCAATAGTAGAATTAGAGAATGGGCATATTCATATGGTGCATCCAGAAAACATTATATTTTTAGACCATCCTTTTAATGATTATAGTTGGGAAGACAACGGAGGTGCTGAAAAAGATGCCTAGATTTGAAAAGTGCAATCATTGTAGATATGGATGGAATAACCCACATGGATGTAATTATCCAGATCCGCTTGATCCGTGTAGGATTGATATGTCATGCTATCAGCCTATGACTGAAGCACAGAAATTTCAGCAGAAAGCAGAGCGTGAGCGTAAGTCATACAAAACAAATAATACTAAACTGGTTGGCAATATATTTTCCGGATACGACATTATCGATACAACCAATCCTATGGAAATGGCAAATTATTATGCTTCGGAACTCGTGAAAAAGATTGCGAATGCATCCACAAAACAGAAAAAGAAAGTGTCAGGGAACGTTCCGTCCAGTATGGTTTCTGCGGTAGAGCTATCTCAAAAATTAGGGGTACCAGTAGCTGCGATACGTATGAATTGTAGAAAAGGGCTATATCCAGGAGCAACAAAAGTCGATGGTAAGTGGCTCATACCTATATATCGATTCCAATGTTCGCGTAAATAACATCTTCTTTTATGAAAATAATGAAGGAGGATTATATGATGAACGAATATGAAATAGTATTTACGAAGAAATTATATAACAAAATCAAGGACAGGGTCTATGGTCATGTGTATTGTAGGGTTAAAGACAACACATTGCGAATCGACATTACAACGCGTGATGATTTAGGATTTACTATGTGGGTTGACGACTTTGCAAATCGCATACTCGGCGGACTTACAACTGATTATGTGCTGTATGAGTTTTTACGTAGATATAGGGCGTATTTAGTATCAGAGATAACATGTGATTATTTTAAGAAGGCTCAGGCATAACGCTTGGGCTTTTTCTTTTATATTTTTTAGGAGGTGATAACAATGGTTTTAGTAGGAGCAGGTATTGGATTCCTTTGCGGAATTATTATAACGCTACTGTGTATTTCATTAGGTGATGCTGCAAAGAACGCCGATGTACATATTGATGAAGGAGGTGAGTGACATGGACTTTATCGACAAGATCGTATATTTCGAGCAGTATTGTCCAACATGTAAATCGGCTGAGTGTTGGCAGGATGAAGAACCTTGTAATGAGTGTCTTGGTCAGGCAGTAAATGAATATTCACACAAACCGATCAATTACACTCCGGACAAAAAGAAAGGCGGTAAGTAGTATGAAAAAACAAGAATATTTACAAGTCCTTGTAGAGTTAAACAAGCTTAAACTACCAGGCGATAATGCGATGAATGTGCGTTATAACCAGGGTGTTGAAGCGGCTAAGAAATTATTAAGAGAATTTGTGGAGGAGAAGAGACGATGAATTTTATTTCTTTTATCGAACTTATGCTGTACACGCTTCTTATTTACATGTCACTATCAAGTATTATTAGTAGGATTTGTATTTGTATTGAAAGATGTAACAATGTAAAGGGTGGGCATTCAAATGACGAGAGCAGAGAGGCGTAGAGCTGAGCGTGAGAAAAACAAGACAGCTACTTATAATTTAACGGAAGAGCAGCTCGAAACTATGGTAAACGAAAAGATTGCTGCCGAGCTTAAACGTGTTAAAAAAGAAGCAACAGAAGATGCGGTACGTACATCTATGGTTCTGATGCTTACATTACCTATGGAAGTACTCATGGATCATTACTGGCAGAAAACATATTCAGATAAGATTCCAAAGTTCACGGAGCACGTAATTAATTATTATAAAAAATGGGAATCAGGTGAATTGAATATGGATAAATTGCGAGAAGATTTATGGGAGAGAGGTCGTGTAAGAATAGAAGAACAGGAAGAATAAAAGGAGGAGTCATTATGTTGATTGGATACGAAGAATGCAAAGATAGATTGGAAATTCGTTTGTGTGATCCTGAACTTAAACCAGAACGCATTAAAGCTTTACCAGTGATATATGTAGGTGACTGGGCTGGATATTTCGCAGTAAATATTGGTTCGGATGGTGAGGGCATGTATTCGTTCAATGTCAACAATGGTATTATGAATTACTGGGGGATTACTGTAAACCAGCTGTATCGTGATACGTTGGCAGCAATGAATAAAGAAGCACTATTACTCTTTGATATTACAGACATTCGTTCATTTTTAGAAAAATCAACAGCGATGACATCTAATCTATATGGTAAACGTTTATCTATTGATCCACAGGTTATGCGACTATTTGCTATTACAAATATAAAACACATATATGGCGCTGGCTGTATAGCGAATCATAACGTACGCAAGACGATTGGTGATTCTCTTGGATACAACTACTTTGTGATACCTTCATCTATACATGAACTCATGATAATTCCTGACTGTGACTATGATATTGTTGAAGAACTTAAATTTATGGTACATGAGGTGAATTATGACAGTGGTGTAGTTAGTTCAGAAGATATTCTATCAGACAAAGTTATGTGGTGTAGCAAAGACGGCTATATTGTGGTAAACGCTGATAACAAGCCATGAGATAAAGGCAAGAGGCTCTCTTAACAGAGGGTCTCTTTTATATTTGGAGGAAAACTAATGAAGAAAAATATTAAAAAACTGACAGCAGTAATTCTAATGATGTTAATGGTATTCAGTATTTCGGGATGCGCTATTCTCGATTCGAAACTGAACGATATTAAAGGCAGTCTGATCGGTAATAGCTATACGATTCGTACGTACGATAATTATGGAAGCATTGTTATGACGGCTACCGGAGATCGAATAAACATTGTTGGTAATCCAGTAGAAACCACATCATACAGTAGAGATGGTGAAGTCATTACTGGATATGAATTATCATCAGTTATTACGATTAATATCGACGGGGAGCAGATTCAGAGCTGTGGTGATACATGTATATTTGAAGGAAATGGATTACAGCCTGATACAGTATTCAGTCAGAATGATATTTACAGTTATGCAGACAGCATTACCGATTGGACTAGTATTACTGGTGTCGTTAATAAATACAAAAACATGTTTGGTAAAAGTCGTGTTGTAGTAATTAAATCGCAGCTCGGTCAACCTATTACAGCATATTCTGGTGATAAAGTATACTGGGAGATCCCAGATGATTTACCTAAAATGACAAAACTTATGATAGATGGAAAACCTCTTTATATTCACAGAGCAAATTTCCAGATTATAGATACAGAATTACTTGATTAGGAGAAGCAAGATGAGCGATAACTTAAGAAAAAATGCGGAGGGTTATTCCGATCCTACAGCATATAAAGCTATTAAAGCAGCAGAAGATGAGAGTGCTAAATTTCAGAAACTACTAGATACTATATTCACTATTTGTGAGTTGTCAGGTTTCCATATCGAAGGAAGAATCACAATCAAATCAAAGAACACTGGGAGGATATGGAGATGAGTAGACTGAATTTTGACACAACACAAGGTAGTAAAAAGGCGATATACGAATCGATCTCTGATAGAAAAAGAGCCGGTATGGTTAATTCGAGAGTATTACCAGTAGCCAGAAGTGCATTCCAGCATAAACCATACACTACTGATTATTTTAGAGGTGAGATTCTTAATGACAAGGAAGACTGATTTCTTATATCCCCACCAGCAGCAAGCTATAGACCGAATGTTTACCGGTTGCATTCTTAACGGTGGTACTGGTAGCGGTAAGAGTAGAACGTCATTATATTACTACTTCAGTACATATGGCGGGTATTTGGGATATCGTACCTATAAGCCTATGTCTAAGAAACCACCTGACTTGTACATTATAACAACTGCTAAGAAAAAACATGATATGGAGTGGGAAGAAGAGCTTACACCATTTCTGTTATATCCTGATAAGAAGACACATGTGACTGAAAAGTATGGTAATTTGGTAGTGATAGATAGTTGGCAATGCGTTAAGAAATATCAAGATATTAAGGATGCGTTCTTTATATTTGACGAGGATAAGGTTACTGGAAAAGGGGCTTGGTGTAAGGCTTTTCTTAAGATTGCTAAGTATAATGAGTGGATCATATTATCAGCAAGCCCTGGTGATACTTGGCAAGACTACGAAACTGTATTTGTGGCTAACGGTTTCTTTCGTAATCGTACAGAATTCAGAGATAATCATCTTATATATTCACGTTATACTAGTTATCCAAGTGTGACAGGGTATAGAAATGAAACAAGGCTCATTCGTCTGAGAGATAGAATTCTTATAAATATGGATTTTAGAAGACACACTATACCGCATCATGAAGATGTTTGGGTCGAATATGATAAACCGTTTTACAAAGAAGTCATGAAGTCACGTTTTGATCCATTCAAGAAAGAGCCAATATCTCAAGCCTCTGTGCTATGTTATATTCTCCGTAAGATTGTTAATTCTGATGTGTCTCGTCAAGTAAAATTGCTTGAGCTGTTTGAAGAACATCCAAGAATGATTATATTTTACTCGTATGATTATGAACGCGATATTTTAAAGAATCTTTATTACGGAGAAGACGTAGCAGTTGCTGAATATTCAGGACATGCTCACGAAGCGATACCGGAGACAGAACGATGGGTGTATATAGTCAATTACAGTTCGGGTGCTGAAGGTTTTAACTGCATTAAGACTGATTGTATTGTATTTTTCTCTCAGACTTACAGCTATAAAACGTTACTGCAGGCATGTGGACGTATAGACAGACTTAACACACCATACATCGATTTATATTACTATCATTTGAAGTCTCGTTCTAATATCGACTTAGCTATATCTCGAGCTTTGTCACAGAAGAAAGATTTCAATGAGCGTAAATTCATAGATAAGAAATGAAAGGAAATATTGATTATGTCGGAAGAGTATGAAAAGTTAGTACCTGCACCATTAAATTCTATCGAGACAGAAATAGATTTGATTAACCATATTTTAGAGCAAGCCGTACGACATGGTGCTGATATAGGTGGATCGTATGAAAGTAATGAAAATGGTCTGCTTGATGCTATATATAAATATCTGATATATAGAGGATTATACGATAGGTATAAAGTTGTTTATACTGATAACGATCAGGACTATTGCAAACTAAGAATAGTTAGAAAATAAGGAGATATATATTATGAATACTTTTTCTGATTACATGAATGCATACAAATCTACTAGCAGATGCGTGGATAATTTGAAGATGGATATTTATTTTCGAAAGGCAGAGTATGAAGAACATCTTGATAAAATGTATGCTAATTATATGCATGGATGTACGCGTCAGATTATTAGCTACAATGAACAGATCAAGGACATTAAATCAGCCGGATTAAAAGTATTAAGAAATTCTTCCGGGAAGCACAAAATTGTTATAAAGTGAGGTGAGTATTATATGAAACATATTAAAGATGAACCGCCTGAATATACACAAGAGGAAATAAATTCAGTATTGGCAAAACGTATTACAAAACAATGTTTAACTGATTATGAATATACAATGTTGGTAAACGTAGCTAACGACGATTATATATTATTAACCAATGAATAGAGGTGAAGTATACAGTATGACTGATAAAGAAAAGACGTTTTTCAGAATGTGTATCAGATTCGTATTATGTGATTTATGGACCGTACGAGAAGTTATTGACCTAGTACAGGATTCAATACCAGAGTCGGAGTGTCATTCATATTTGTCTAAATGGGAGCAACTTGGTCTATATAGATCAAACTGGAAAATCGACGCTGGTGTATTTACTGGTAATCTCGGATGTTATCCTAGCGAGTATCTTGCGATTGCTAAAGAGTACGTTGATTATTCTCTTTTCGCGAAAAATACAGGGGCTGTTATGGATACTTAGAAATTTATTTTGAAAGGAGAACCATTATGGAGAACTATGACGTGGTGTTGTATACGAAGGGTATCAGAAAAGTAGCGTTTGCTGCTGGATTTGGATTCTTTATGGGTAAAGCGGTGGCTACTGCGGTTGACACATTTGTGTGGAAAGCAGTGGCGAATATCTGTGAACATAACGAAGATGCAGTGGTAAATGACAATATTGATATGTCGTGTATTAAACATCAAAATCAAGAAGATTCATCTACCGATAAGGATAAAAAAATCAAAATGGGATTTCATATGTAACAGGACAGAGGGTCTTGGCTATATTTAGCTGAGGCTCTTTTCTTTTAGGAAGGAGTACAGGTGATGGAGTATTGGAATTCTATGAAACGAGTAGCTGATGATATTGCTAAAGAGGATTCCTATATTAAAGAGTTAAAAGATAATGGAGCAAGATGGCATGATCAGTATGCTACATTGAATTTCTTTCGTTATGTTTGCGTGCATATCGGTAATCTTAAGAATTCAGAAATTGAACGTATGGTATTAAGGTTGAAAGAACTAGACGCTGCCGCTGTATTGAACCATAAAAAGGGTGGTTTCTGGAATTTCAAGTATGATGTGTTGTATTACGTATTAACAGAGAATGATATTTGTAGGAAGGTATGCAAGAAAAACAAATATAGCTGTTGGGAAAGTATAATTAGCAGGTACTGTATTTAGAAAGGAGTAAGTATGGTAGATATTAAACAACCGATTAGTATTCAAGGTATTCCGAGTGCAGCGATTCAAGCCGATTGGCTACGTATTGATACAGGGTTAGGTTATAGTGCAGACGATTACACTAACAGAGTTATCATGTCTTGCGAAGAAACAGAAGATACTTTTGTATTTTCAGTAATTAAGAATTTTATAAACGAGCGTTATGACATAGAGGTATCTAAAGAAGAGTTGGCAGCGGCTATCGAATTAATAAGAAAACGAAGGGCTTGTAACAAGAAATATAATGTCGATATACTACGTGACAATATTTGTGCATCCGAAATGATGACACTGTTAAACAATGCTTATGCTAGGGGTTACTCAGACTGTATGGTTGACTACGATCTGGTAAGAAAGGAGTAATAGTGACAAAGAGAAAAGTAAAACACTTAAACAAAGAATGGTATGTAGCCGATGAATATGGACATACCGACAAAATGCTTGTTATTAAAGTAAACGAGCTTATTGGGATTGTGAATCATCAGCAGGAGATTATCCACGATCTTGAAACTATTCTCAAAAATAATGGGGTGAAAAGGAGATAACGAATTATGATGAACACAGCTAAAATTAAAGAAATCGGAAAATGGATGATGGTAGTAGGCGGTGCAGTATTTACTGGAGGGGCTGGATGTTACTGGGCAGCTGGTCATATTGAGCATAAGGAAGAGAAGAAGATTCATCAGACTAAGCTTAATCGTATAGCAGAGGAAGAACGTATTAAAGATATTAAAATGCGCGAAGAATTAGCTAAGGCTGATGCAGAAGCTAAGACTGCATATTCTCAGAGACTTAAAGAGATGGATCAGGAGACATTCGCTAAATTTCATGCAGATCGTGTGGCTAAAGCTAATGCAGATGTATGTCGTGACGCTGAGAGAGTTAAGAATAACGCAGAGGCAGAAGTAGTTCGTGTTCGTCTTGAGTGCAAGGAAGAAATCAATCGTATCCGCGAGGAGTGCCTTAAGAAAATTGAGGCAGCTGACAAGAAACGTGATGACGCTGTAGCTAAGTACGAAGCTATTGACACATTATTTACGAACAAAGATAAAGTTCTTAAAGCAAAAGAAGCGTTAGATGTAGCGGTCGAGAAGGATAAGAAAGCCAAAAATGACAAAGATGAATTACTTGAGGGTATTAAAGACCTTCTGTCAGCATAAGGGGGAAACTGAGATGATATTTATTAACGTATTTATATTAATAGTAATGGTTATTTTACATTTAAAAAACAATAACACCTATAAAAATCATATAATTTTATTGAATGCAATAGCCGAACATAACTGTGCGGTTATACTGGAAGATCAGTGTGACAAGTGTATCAGCTATGAATGTATCGAATCATATTATAAGACGTTATTCAACCTATTTGACTGGGGGTATAAGAATCTTGTACCACGTGACGTTTACAAAAGAATCGAGCCGTTTATTGATAAGGAGAATTGGAAAGATGAATAATACTACGAAAGTAATGATATTAGCATATGCTTCCGAGCCGGACAAGGATTATAACTATGACGGTGATGAAGTTGTATATAAAGGAAAGAGATACTGGGTATGTCTTAGAGATGAGACTGTAAGATTTTTAGGCATTGTAAAGGAGACAAAATAAATGGTTATAACTTTGTTGTGTATATTTGTGATGATTGTGGGTGCTATTTTACATTATAAGTTTAAGGATAGCTGGAAATATGACAGTCTTGATATTGGCGGTTGTGTTTGTGTGTTATTAGGTGGAATTGCTACATGTATTGCGGTTGTTGCTATTATTATAGGGCATACCGGAGTCGAGGTAGATATACACAGAGCACATGCAGAACGTGAGTCTATTATTAAACAGATAGAATGTGTTAATAGTGAATACGAGGATATCACCAGACAAAAAGTTATAGAGAAAGCTTATAACTGGAATAAAAATGTATATTCGGCTAAGTACTGGGGTGCAAGTCCATTTACTAATTGGTTCTGGAGTCATAAATATGTCGATTCATTAGAGTATATCGATTTGGAGGATTGATATTTATGTTAGAGATTATAGAACTGTGCAGAAAGTATGGTATTTCTATTAGCTTTGATCGTTATGACGATTTAAAGTCTACTGGTGTCCGTATATTTGATCACAGTAGTGGTAGATGCTTAAGACACGTATTTCCTTATGAAGAGCTTGATAATATGGTAGATAAAGATGCGTATATCACCAATACTATGGAACGTTTACTGGATAGTATTCTTCTTGAACGATAATTCGCGATTAAAACAAAGCCTCTAATGAAAAAACCAAAAGGAGGAGATGGTACTTATGTTTGAATGTATTAAAGCTTACAAAAAACTAAAAGAGGTCAACGATTATTTAGAGGGTGCTAGGACGATGGCTGAATTAACAGGAGATGAAAAAATGTTAAATGACGCTAACGAGGCACTCTACTATAACTGGATGATCAGAAAGGAGATGTGGCGTAATCGTGAAATGGCAGTAGCATTTGTTCAAGGATATAAAGCGATAGGTTTTTAACAGGACAGAGAGTCTTGGCTATATTTAGCTAAGGCTCTCTTTTATTTTTAGAAAGGGGTAGAAAATCAATGTATACTTACAATTTCTTAAATGCGCTTGAAACAATAGCCGTCGAATATGGTCTTCTATTACGTATGCAACTAGCACCACGCGGGTCCAGATTGTTGTTCTATTTTATTGATATGGATACAAATCGAAAATCTGGAATGTATGCGTTTTATATAAAACGTATGGCGCCATCTAGGATAATAGAAGATCTTAAAAAGTATGCTAAGGGATTCAAAGAAAGGATAGAACACAAATGATTAAAATTATTAAACCAGGGACGAAACAGGAGAAGCGTTGTGATTATTGTGGCTGCTTATTTTCTTTTGAGGAAGAGGATATTAGAGCCAAGACAACAGTTCATACAGGCGGATTTCCTGGTATCGCGAAAGGCGGTATGTACATAAATTGTCCTCAATGTAAGAAAGAAATTGTATTGGAGGCAATGAGATAGATGGTTAAAATTAAAAAAGGTTTAATAGGTCGAAACGCATATCAGGTTTCTAAAGTATGGAAGTTAGGTTTTCATAGTTTTATAAATGGTGGTGATTATATACTTCGAATCTGTTATTTAAGAACTAAAAAACATACCCATTATGTTCAGGTATCTTTTAAAACTAAAGATATTGGAGAACATCCAATGATTAAAAGCGATTTGGAAGAGATTCTTGATATTCTTGAAAAATGGGACTTCTTCTATGGACAAAGATCAGGAAGAGAATTATGGAACGATAAGCCGAGAGAAATACAGGATAAAGATATTAAGAATTTTAAACGAGATTTGGATAAAATAACTAAGTTTATTAAGGAGTGTACACAAAAATGATTAAATTGGAAATTGAACCGTATTGTCAAAATTGCCGTCATTTTAAGCCCTATGTTTCTGATAAAGGTTATACAACTTTTCCAGAACACGATATTATTGTTTGCTGCGAAAATGATTCGGCATGTACATACGCACGTGATGAACTGAAAAAGAAAATGGAGGATGAAGATTAATGATGTTATATGTGGTTCATGGAAACACTTATTATGATGGTTTTGGTCATATCGAAAATATTTTTGGTATTTATACGAAAAAAGATACAGCAGAAGCGACTAAAGATTTAATAATTAAGGAACTCTACGAAAAAGAAATCGCAAGAGGGCAGATGACTATTGTTGAGGATATATCTGATATTGAAGTGGAAATTTTGGAAATCGATGCTGATGAAATCGTAAATATTGAACTTGGAGGATATTGCGAATGATTAAATTAGAAAATGTAGTTTTGACAAGTCCGAAACAGATGGAATTTATTGTAGAAGGTATGCGTAATCCGATGAATAGCTGGGAGAAGAGCAACAGTGGATATGGTTGCGATTCCGGTTTGTGTTTAGGTCATTGTGCATTTAGCCCTGAATGGTGTGGTAATACTCAAAGATATGTATTAGGCGAAAACGACCATTCTCTTATGCAGCGATTAGCAAAAGCTGGTACAGATCATAGAAAGTTCATGAGGATGATGCCGGTGTATGTGAGAATCACTGCACCTTTATATTGGTGGAAAGAGTTCGATACGTACAAGGTTGGTACTGTTGCAAACTCTTGCAGTACCATGCATAAGATTGCTGAGAAAGAGTTTGAGTTGGAGGATTTCTCTATTGAACATTTATTAAATTGGAATGATGATTTCACAGCGGATTGTGTTATTGATTATGGCCATACTCCTGACGGCTATCCTTCTGGTAAGGTTCCAATTGATATTTTGAACTTTACGATTGCTATGCTTAATACTTCTAGAAAAAAATGGATGGTATACGACAAAGCTCTTAAATCTGACTACTCATATGGTATTGATCCTGGAATTACCAGAGAAGAAATTAAAAAGAAACAGAAAGAAATATGGTGGCAAATGATTCAGCTTCTTCCAAGCAGCTATAACCAGACCAGAAATGTTATGCTAAACTATGAAGTTCTAGCTAACATGTATCATAGCAGGAAGAACCATAAGCTTGATGAGTGGCGTGAGTTCTGTAAGTGGATCGAGGCACTGCCATATTCTGAGTTAATTACTGGAGAGGAGAAACCAAATGACTAATATTAAACTCGACGGATATTTTCTGGAAGGTGTTTGCGATCACTGTACTAAGATTAAGCCGGTCATCGCTGAATGTAATGTATTGTTCAACGAGGTTAAGGATATTCGAGTAAGTTGTGAGCACTATCATATTTGTAAGAATGCGGCTAAATGCATTAAGAAAACTAATGAACTGAAGTAGACGCGAACCTTACAACTCCTATTATGAAAGGAGTGATATTTTATGACAATCGAAAAGATAATACTTAATATGGCGACTCATTATCATGCAAACTTAATTGATATGCATAATGCTTTACATGCTTTAGGTTTAAGAAGTGATGATCAAGCAGAGGAATTTAATAAAAGACATGTAATGAAGATCGTTGATATGTATGAGCGAAGAGGACATAGTATTACTAAATAAGATTAGAGCCTTAGTTGAAATACACTAGGGCTCTTTTCTTTCTACGTCAAAATTACAGCTCCTATTATAGAAAGGAGTGATATTTTATGGTTTACAAAGTAAAAGATATTGCATGTTTTCTAAATGTAACGGAAGAACAGGTACGAAGATGGTGCAGAAATGGGGCACTTAAAGCAGACAAGAATTCTAAAAAAGATGGGTATATTATTCAGGAATATAATTTGAATATATTCATGAACGAACATCCAAAATATAAGAAATCATGTGGCGATAACGTAGACTTGAATACTAAATTACATTCGCTAGAAGTGCAGTTAGAACGGATGAAGCAAGAAATTGTGGACCTAGAAAACATCATCAAAATGCTAAAAGGCTCAGAGTAACATCTGGGTCTTTTCTCTTTTATATTTGTTTGCGTGGCTAACGGGGAACCACCCATTGGAATCCCGTGGGAAACATTTCAAAAATATATTCGCTAAATTTACAACTCCTATTATGAGAAAGGAGTGATTTATATGACAAATTTGAAACAGGAAGAATTAGGGAAGGCATTGATTCAGTTGGTTAATGTAAGATACTTGATTGACGACGGGTATCACAACAACGAGTTGGTAAATCTAGTCGAGGTAGGCAATGTTTTATTTAATGAATTGAATGATGCTAACAAAATAAAGTTTCAAGTATGGCTGAAAAAAAGAATGGATGAGGAGGACTCAGAGTAAAATCTGGGTCTTTTCTCTTTTATATTTTTGAAATGAACCTGTAGAGGCTAGCCCCTATGTCTTCTGGGCGGGGGAGTAGGGCTACTTTGATACGTAGCTGGGTTTTAGGAAACGAAGCCCATGAAAACCGAAATGGTGTCCTATTGTTTATATTATTGTGTCGCGAAAAAACTGGTCCTTTAATGAAAGGAAGGTGAACTATTATGTTAAGTATTGAAGCCGTAGAGAAAATAAGTCGTGAGTACAGAGCGTTGGCTGAACACTGTGATGATCGGGTATTAGATATTATCTCGTTCGCAGAGGAGGCCCTCGAGTATTATGAGCTTATCAATACGGAGGCGGATACTCTCACATTTGGTGAGTTCACCAGACGGTATGAAAGGGCGATTAAGCAACTAGAAGAATTGGTCTAATAACTAGACCTTTTCTTTTATGACTAATAGTCAGAAAGGAGATTAAAAGTATGACAAAGACAAGAATGGAATGGAACGAGCTTTATAACAAATTCGAAGGTATGTATAATCCTTATCCTGTGCAGATGTCGTTAGCAGAAGCTTTTGGTAAAGCGAGGGATGATGGATTGATTACCGACGACGAATATAAGGGAGCACGAGAATTTTATGGAAACTTGTGGAACTATACAGGTGATTGATATTTGATTATAGTCGCTAATTAGAGTGAGGGCTCGGCTAAATTTAGCTGGATCTTTTCTCTTTTATTTTTAAAGGAGATTATATGATTGATATTTTACTTTTGGAAACCGTACTGGTATTATGTCACACGTTTAAAAAGGAGTAGGAGAATGAAGACTAAATTTATAGCAGGATTATTTATATTTACAGCTACACTTGGATTGGCAGGCTGCAGTGGAAGTGAAAAGAAAGCAGAATTATTGGAACCGATTAGTATTTCAGTGTCAGATAAAAGAGAAGATGGGAGTCTTACAATGGTCGATCCGGATGGTAATAACTATTTGCAATTCAATGGTATCATTCACATTGAGAGTGATGGTAGCAATGGTAAGCCAATCAAGATCATGATTTACCAGAATGAATCAGAAGACTATGAATTCAATTAGAAGAGGAGAAAAATATGAGTAATATTGAATGTACAAAAGCAGAAAGTAAGATTATCAAAGATGTACTACTACGTGACGTCTTACCACTTATTAATGCAAACGATATCAGGCTGTTAAATGCAGATGAGGATGGCGAAGAAATTATGTGTATCGTGCAAGGTTACCATATAGGTTCGCTGTCTGATGAGCTGTTACGTAACCATGTAGTAGCTATATGGTACGAAGAATCTATATTAAATACGATTAATATACTGATTGGAGGTAAGAACATTGATATTTAACTTTTGGAGACCGTACCGTTTCTTCAAACCAAGAAAAGACGGTTGGTATCTTTGTACAGTACAGGATGGATATGGAGTGAACGAGCCAAAAGTCCTGTACTTATATTTTCGTAAATGGGATCAGAGATGGATCAATGATACAAGACAGACAGTGTTTGACGGATACAAAGTGTATGAGTCTGGTAAAGCACCAATTGAGGATTATCGCGTATTCACTGATATTTACTGCGAACGGTACGACGTGGTGGCTTGGAAGAAACTACCGTGGTGTTGTATTTGGAGTAAGTTTAAAGGAGATATGAGATGAGTGTAACAAAACCACCATTAGGGGTGATACCTAGAATTTTATGGGAATTCATGTGCGATAATTACAGAAAAGATATCCTTTATGAAGCTATGTGTCGTTATGCATTGGTTGGTGAGCCAATACCGGACGAATGGGTAGAAGAATATAAAGAAATAATAAAAAGACAGGAGATAAGAAATGAATAGGGAAAGATTTGTAAATGGACTGAAAGACGCTCCGCATTATTCCAAGAAGCAGCGTAAGAATATTATTGGAAGAAGTCTAAAGAGTTGTAATTGGAAAACTAAATGTACTATTGCAATGGAAGAATTTGCAGAACTGCAGCAGGAAGTAAGCAAACATATTCGTGGTTATGACGATAAGATTGGACTTTTGGAAGAGATGGCAGATGCATATATTTGTCTCGAATTCCTTAAGTCCATTTTTCATATTAGCGAAAGTGATGTGTTACGCGCTGTTGAAGTGAAGTTGAAAAGAGAAGATGATAATTTAAAGCACGCAGAAGCTAAAGAGAAAAGGGAGAGAATGTTAAATGAGCAGAGAGTATGATTTATATTTACAGGATCATAAAGATGGCGTGAAGAAAGCATTTGAGTTCATTCGTGATAAAATACCGTCTCTTGTGCCAGTCGATCAGGAGTTGAGATTAACACAGCAGATTTGTTTTGATCATGATCGTAGCAAGAATACCGAAGATGAGTACGAGCCGTATGATGAATATTTCTATGGTAAGAATAGATCATATCAGGTTATTCAGGATTATGAATATGCTTGGCTGCTTCATATTCATCGTAACCCTCATCACTGGCAGTATTGGATTCTGAATCATGACGATCCGGACGAAGCTGAGACAATCATGGATATGCCCGAAAACTATATTCTCGAAATGATTTGTGATTGGTGGTCATTCAGTTGGCGGTCTGAGAATTTGTATGAGATATTTGACTGGTATGATAAAAATGGCCCGTATATGAAATTGAGCAGGAAGACCAGAAAGTCTGTTGAGATTATTTTAGAGCGAATCAGAAAAGTACTGAATGAGCTTGACAACAACAAAGATATCGAGCATAGTGGTGTAAAAGGAATGAAGTGGGGTGTAAAGAACGGACCGCCTTATCCTATTGATCGTAATGAGGAGATTTTAAACACAAATAGTTCGGATAGGAACACTAAAATTAAAAGGGTCAATATGCCAGAAGAAAAGTTTACACAATATGCTTTGAATCCAAATAAAGCACCAGACAAAGCACACGCGTTTGAGGTGGCTTTAGGATATACATTAGATAATTATAAAGAGCTCATGGCTAATATTTCTGATAATTTCGATTCACGTAAATTGGAAGAAAAAGGTGATGACGGGTATGGAATGCGGTATCAGCAGGTGATGAATTTAAACGGTCCAAACGGAAAAACGGCAAACGTATGCACCGCTTGGATTCAAGAAAAGAACGGAACTAGTATAAAATTAACGAGTGCTTATGTAACAAAGAAAGAGGTGTCGAAATGACTGTAAAATTATATGATAAAGTAATTCTAAAAGACGGACGTCACGGTGTTGTAGTTGAAATATTAGAACCTGGGGTAGCATATTTAATTGATGTTGAACTACCAGGACCCGATTGGGATACTATAACAATACGAGACGGTGATATTTCAAAAGTGTTGAGGTAGATGTGCATATGATTAATTTAAAAGAGCTAGTAGGTTCAAAGGTATTGTAGACAAATATGTTGATGCTGTGGATAATGTACCGGCTGATCTTCTCAGACTTGACTATGGTAAAAAGTTCAGCAATCCGATTAAATTTAAAGCAACTGAGATAAAAAGTGTTTACAGTATTTAATTAGTGGTATTCCCATGAGTCTGTTATAGGCTTGTGGGATTTTTTATTATTACATAAGTGAGATGATATTTGATGTGTGAAGAAACTTGGTACGGTAGAGACACATACAGCTACAAGCGTGTGTTAAGACCTAGAAAAAAGGAGAGACAAAATGAGCAGAACAGAAACAAAAGAAGAATTGGATACAAAATTCGAAGCAGTGGTAAAAGGATTATTGGCTGGATATTTACCAGATGAGAATTCTCGTGATTACGTTGCTTTTAAGATTGCAGTACTTCATCGAGAGTATGTAGAAATGGAGATGAGTAGCAGTGGAGAATGAAGTTAAAGAATTATATTTCGGTCTCTATTGTAAGACTTGTCGGTATTATGTAATGCCTGCTGATAAACGACCATGCAGGGATTGTATAGGTGAACCTTTGGACAATATTTCCTGTAAACCTAAGAAGTATAAGGCTGGCAAGTAGTCCGCGATGATTACATATCCTCTTATAGAAAAGTAAAAGGAGGATTACATTTATGGGAATACACAAAATGAAAGTAAAACCTGGTTCAGAAGGAGAGACTTATTTTATACAATTACTTGAAGCGGTTGGAGTAAAACCAGAAAGGGTAATGTGTAGATTAGGCTCTGTATTCGGAACAGATTATAACGAGTATATTTTGAGTGATGGTCTGTATAAACAGATCCAAAATTACTTGAAAGAGAATGAAGCTCAGGCATAACGCTTGGGCTCTTCTTTTTATATTTATTGTGTATACAGTAATTACGTTAGTTGAAATCGGTATTACAGTAAATGTGGGAGCTGAGGATGTGTGTACACCAATTCGCGAATCTTTCTTGGGCTGTTATAGAAAGATTAAGGAGGAATTGATTATGAGAAAATTAATGGATTGGATCTTTGCAATATCAGCGTTTTTAATGATGATGGCAGTGAATCTATGCTTATTTGGCATAGACGTACCGACAAGCATTATGGTAATAGAGCTTATTGTGATGATCATATCACTAAAAATTGATCAATTACAAGCAAAAATCGAAAAAGAAAGGAGACGCAAATTAAAAATCGCTAAGCAGATGCGTGAGGTGAGACTCTAATTTAGGGGTCTCTTTTCTTTTTGTTTAAATTTAGGAGGTAAAGAAAATTATGAGTAATGCTAAGAAATGTGATAGATGTGGTAAATACTATACAGATTGTAAGGATATGTCTTTGAGACATAGAGACCGAACAGTTGACTATATTACGTTAGGAAGTCTCTATAACGGCGGTCGTGGTATAGAATTCGATTTATGCAACGATTGTGTCACCGAACTGTTTAAGTTCTTACATATATCTAATGAACCAGTTATTCGTGAAGATAGGGTTCAAAATTATGTAGCATTGTATAAAGGAAATCAGTTAAGTGTTGATGAATTTCTTAATCGAATCTACGACCTTAATACTGATGAAAAAGCAGAGTTCTTAAAGCGTTGTCATGAAGAAACTAACTATGGGGTTAACTTCACAGGTGACGTCTACAAGAAAATGGATATTGATAGTACAATACACGATTTAGTATTAATTGACAGTTATGGTCCAATATGCAGAGAAGAGGAGGACTGATCATTATGCGAAAACAATTTACGGTTGATTCATTGCGCGATTTACTTGCTCGGATATCGTATGCTGGTTTTGGCGATATGGAAATATTTATAGGAGAGAATTACCCACTTATAGATGATGCTGTTGTTACTGATCTCTATAATAACAAAATAACAATAAATAACACCTATTATGATGAGCAAATGGCCGAAGCTATGAGACGAGCTCGTGATGATATGGCGGCTGTATATAGAAGATACTTACAGGATTGTTATGGGGCTGGACGTAGAATAGAAGAAGATAAGGAGAGTTGATATTTTTGATTAAAAAGCGAGGTAGACCGCCAAAAGTGAACGCTAAGCGAAAAGGTATTCGGATTCGGTTAAACGATGAAGAGGCAGATATGTTATCAGAGTTGAGTGCTAAGACAGGACGTACCCGCTCTGATATTTTTGTTGATCTAATGAGCAAAGAGTATAAAAGAACCGTACGCGGTAGACGCGAATAAATCATATTCTGTTATGGTAAAGATTTTGTAGTTAAAGAAAGGAGTAATGGATTATGAAAATTGAATTTGAAGGAACAGTAGATGAATTGAGAGGGCTTATGTCTGGTGATAACGTTGGTACTGATATTGCAGTCATTCAGCTTGAGGAGGACAACTATAGCAGATTTTTTGACGAGAATAACCGGTTATGGATGAAAGACAACGTCATGAATAGGTTTACTTTAAATAACAAACGAAAATATATATATGATTTGTTGGTGACTAGAGGATATTTATTCTTGAACGAAGCTTACGATATGCTGGGTTTTTCGAGAACAAAGACTGGACAGTTAGTGGGTTGGACTTATAAAGAAGGAATGACTGTAGGTGATATTTATATGATATATCGTCGGGGCGAGAGTTTTGTATATTTGTTAGACTTCAAACCACAGGGAATTATCTTAGACGAAATCTAAACCGATGGGGCTTAGGTCTTGATTGACTTAGGCTCTTTTCTTTTTGTAATGAAAGTATAAGGAGGAATTGATTATGACACTTAATGATATTTTGATGGTAACAGATCCTGAGGTCACTATAGGGTTGTACGAGAATGATGATTCACATTACATTGGTGCTATAAAACCTTTATATGCACTTAAATGTTTTAATATGTACACGATTGGGGCTAAGGTACTTAATATCAAAGCTTCGGAAACGTCTAACGCTATTGTCGTGATAATAAATTGTGAGGAGAAATAATTATGACACTTAATGATATTTTGATAGTAACAGATCCTGATATAGAGGTAGATTTATATCTCAACGATCGTCTTCATCCTTTTGGTACTATTAGACCACTATATGCTCTTAAATATCTTTCTTTAGATTTTCTGTGTCTTAAAGCGAAGGAGGTACGTGGGAGTAATTATGACTGTAAACTTAGTGTTACTGTATCTACTAGAGAGGAGAAATGAGTTTATGGAAAGCAAACGTGGTAGACCTAGTACATCAGAATTAAATATGGCGAATCTTAGAGATAATGTTCTGTATAGATGCCGTTATCAGTATTTTCAGAATGATTTACCTATGCATATATTTATCAAACAGTATGTTCTGAAATTGACTATCGACGAAATTCGATGGCTATTAGATTGGTCAGGTGATGGTAATGACTGGGACGTTACTGCATATAAGGAGATCGTAGAAAGAAAGGGGTAAAACAATGTTATTAAGATTAAAAGTATGGAAACATTGGAATAAGAAGTGCATTAACGGTAAGCTGTATAAGTTTCTTGTGTTGCTGGGGGTTAGACGTTCGCCAACATTTTATTACAATTACATGGCTGCTAAACATAAAGTTGAGCATGATGAAAGTTTGAGTGATATTCTGCAGTCACGTATTATCACTCGTAAATTAAGAGACGAGCTTGATGAGATCTTGGAGAAATTGGAAGCTTAAGAAAGGAGTAATTTTATTATGGTTTATGTGTTTAATGATCTTAAATACGATACTGATAAAATGGATTGTATATCTGCTAAGTGTATGCATACTTTAAATATAATCGAACGCCCAGTGAATGTAAAATTATATAAATCACTAAAGGGACGCTGGCTTATTGTATTTAAACAAGGTGGTGCGCTTGCTATTGACGAAGAAAAAGCTAAGCATATGTTACTTAAATATGACATTAATGCTTATGAAAAAATATTTGGCGAATTAGAGGAAGCGTGATAAAAGGAGAGTATTATGACTATACCGATGATATGCGATATGTTTAGTGTAGATCAGAAAAATGAGATGTACATGATAAATGGAAGAATTTTAAGTGGTGAAGCAGCTAAATTGATAATCAATGAAGCTATTAAAGACATGACGGATGTGAAAGTGAGTGTACAGTATGAATAAGATAGATAAAGTATATGTAGTGACTGCTGGTGAGTATTCAGACTATCATATTGAAACAGTGTGTATAAATCGGGAAGATGCTGAACGTTATGTTTGTTTGCATCAAGGAGCTGACTTGGAAGAAATGCGCATTGAAGAATATCCTATTTGTAATGGTAAAGAATTAACGCATGTTAAAATAAATCGTGGTGTTAGCTTCTGTATGCGTGATAGTATCGGTATAACATCACATGAAATTATATATGGTAGTCGCCCGGTTAGAACAAATGTTAAATCTTATAACAATTTCAATGAGGAGATATATCACGGGACTGTTTCATTACCAGATAGGTTTTCTATTGACAATCGTGAAGCTATTAAGAAACTTATATACGATGCTGTAGCTAAATTCAAAGCAGAAGGACTTGAGGTATGTGAATAATGGCAAGTGAAAATAAAAAGCGAAAAGCACGAAATTCGTATTTACTTAATGGTGCGGACAAGAAAGATTGTCGAATGAAACGTTATATGTATTTCACGAAACGTGCCCGAAAACAGTGTAAGAATATAGAGGAAAATCGATATTTATGAAAGTATATTTATACAATTTTTACAGAGGAAAGCTCTATGAGTATGAAGGGGATTTACAGGTACGGGGGAAATATAAGGCTATATTTAGAATTATTAATGACGATGAAAAGATTCTTCGTGTACTGACTTGTGATCCGACAGCAGGTGTTCTGTATAACCATAACGTATGGTTCCCAGAAGCAGACAAGCTTAAAGCTATTGATATTTTCATGGAAGATGAGAATGAGAAGATTAATAAGTTGGAAGAAGCACTGCAGAGAAGAAAGACCACTTTTACGAACCTTTTGAAAATGCAGTTGATAGAGGAGGGTATTAGTAATGGGACACATTCTTAGATTTATTATTAGCACACTGATTATGTTAGGTGAAGGTCTTATCTTAAATCATATGGGGTGTGGTATTCTCAACTGGGAGTACTGGATGATTTTGATTCTTACGATGTGCTACATGTTGGTATATGTATGTATGTATTTATTTGTAAAGTAAGGAGGTACTAATATTATGAAATGTATAGGAAGTGTATGGGCTTATGTTAGAAGTGGTAAAACTACAGTTAAAGAATACAAAGCTATTTTATATCATAGAGAGGCATATTTTGACGGTGATTTTTACGAGCCGGGTACTAGTTATTTAAAACTACTTGATGACGATGGCACGGCTATCAGGAAGATTAAATGTGCGGCTGAGGAAGGAATCCTTTATTATAATGTTTTGTGGTATTATTCTAAAACTGATTTAGTCTCATTAGCTGTGTTTGAAAATGTAGAGGAATATATTGAGAAAAGCGAAAATGTAATGGAGAACGGTCGTTTTAAACTTATTGATGTTTTGAAAATTCTCGATGCGAGGCAGAATATCACAGTTCATGTATATGAGCCATGCGGTCGTTTCTCAGCAAGTGCTATTGTTGCTATGGAAGTATTATCAGACGATATTTTACAATCCAGAGTATATAAGTTCAAAACTGTTGGAAATGACTCAGATATGCATCTATATATCAAAAAAGTAAGATAAAAGGAGATTTAATATTATGTTAACACCAAAAGAATTAGAAATCGTAGAAGAACTTTGTAGTAGTTTGTCTGATGTAAAAAGAAAGAAGGCATTGAATAATTTACTATTTGAGTATAGACAGTATATGAGATGCGGAAGTCCTGAAGAGTGTGCTCAGAGAAAAGAATGGATGCAGATGTCTTATGAAGATATTCGGGAGAATTTTAACAATACGGTCAAGGCATTACAAAGAGAGGTTTCTGATATTCGGGAGTCATATGCTGATTCAAAACCAGCTAAGAAAAAAGTAGGTAGACCTAAAAAGACGAAAAACGAGGGTGGCAGTACTAGTTACGATAATCCTCCACACTTTAACACTTTGGAAGAGCGTGACTTATATTACAAATAAAGGAGATTTAAATCTATGAAAATTAAATTATTCACACACACCGATCTCGATGGAATTGGATGTGTTGTTTTGGCGTATTTGGCATTTGGGAAAGAGAATGTAGATGTTGAGTATTGTAACTATGATGATGTGGATGATAAAGTAGAAGCATTCCTGGAAAACGAAGATCTGTACAGGAGTTACGATTCGATTTTCATTACTGATATTTCGGTCTCCGATCAGGTGGCTAGTATGATTGACTGTTTAGATAAGACTGAGAGAACAGTACGTTTATTCGATCATCATGGAACTGCTCTTAGATTGGATAACTACTTTTGGTGTACTGTATATGAATATTTAGATGGTATAAAGACTAGTGGTACCGAATTGTTCTATTTATATTTGCGAAACACGCTATCCGGTAGTTATTCGAGTCATGCGATGAAAAATAATATAAAACGATTCGCGACCATTGTGAGAAATTATGATACTTGGCGTTGGAAAGAACTTGGAGAAGACGGGCTTGTTAGTAAGCAGATGAACGACCTCTTTTATATTTATGGTCAGGAAAAATTTATCGATTGGGCTATGGATAATATTTACAACTTATATCTTCTATCACCTATGCATACATTCCCATATTTCTCAGAAACTGATACACTCTTACTCGAACAGAAGCAGAACGAGATTGATATTTATATAGAGCAAAAGGAGAAGCAGATTACGGTTAAAACAGACCAGTGGGGTAATACATATGGTGTTATATTTGCTGAGCGGTATTTTAGTGAGCTCGGTAATCGTCTGTGTGAGATACATCCTGAGCTTGCCTACATTGCTATGATTGATATTTCACGTGGCAGGGTTAGCTATCGTACAATTCGAGATGATATTAATCTTGGTACTGAAATTGCTCATAATTACGGAGGTGGTGGTCATCCAAAAGCTGCAGGTAGCACATTTGATATTTCATGGGCTATGGATATTATTACAGATTGGTTATTTGATATGCTGGATTCTGATAGTGAAGCCTATGAAGCTAATGTTGATACTTTTGAAAATCCTGTTCGTATTTCACCAGATGAGTTTGCGAAAAAATATACAGCAAAGCCGCCGAGTGCTGACCCATGGTTGTCAAACGCAAGGGGTAGTTTATAACAGATTGATGAACGATATTAAGAGAGGCTTTAATTAGCTTCTCTTTTTCTTTTAGAAAGGGTGGTAAGAATGAAAAGATATTGGACTAACTATATTATTCAGGATAATTTTAATAGATTTGCTTATCGAGAAAGTTCATATGACTGTTGTTTATCGTTGGACTCGGCGTTGCTAGCTGTAGAAACTATGCGATTTAATCATACAGTGTTGGCAGCTTGGATTGACCTTACAGATGGTGATGAAAAGCCTATCACTATTTGGCACGAGTGTTATGTCGATAATGTAGGATATGTATTAAGAGCTACACAGGAGAGTTAGATATGGATGAAGTATGGTTATACTGGATATTTGGAGGTAAATTAGAGTCTACGAAAGGTACGCTTGAATACATTGATGATATATACGGTCTTATATCGAACTGTACTCGTGGACGTGCATATTTCAAATCATATCATAATGGACATAAGTATCTGTGTAGTGGTGATGAGTGTGATGTATATAACGGCATGATTTGGCTTCGTGAGGATGATCGTGAAAGGGCTATTGATATTTTTGTTGAGTATTATTTGAAGAAAGTTATGAAAGCACGTACAGATCTTGCAGCTAATGAAATGACATATGAAACAGTTTGTACATTAAGAAATGAAAAAAAAGGAGTAAATGTTATGAAAATGGATATTTATGTAGGTGATAGAGGTTCTGGTAAGTCAACAACATTGATTAAGAAGTCAGCAGAGACTGGAGATTATATTTTAGTAGCAACCAAATGTCAGGCGCGTGCAGTGTACAGACAGGCTAAAGAGATGGACTATGATATTCCGTTCCCTGTGACAGTTTCTGAGATTACAACTGGGCGGAAGTATTTTAATGATTCTTATATGAAAAAACATGGTTTATTGATCGATGAGCTCCAATTGGTGTTGGACGTCGCTTTTTGTGGTATTCCGATTCATGGGGCTACTTTAAATGCTGATAGTATTACTGACATTAAATATTTGAATCGGGATGTAAGGATTAGTGCTGTAAATGGATCTGAGCAGGAATGAACTTAGAAGACTTCACGAATGCTTAACTTGTTCATTTTTCGAGAGATGTGAGATAGAAGTAGCCCATCCTGAAGATTATCCAGATGGTCGGTGTAAGACTAAAGATATGTTTAATGAACAGTTAGTAAATGAGACTTGTAAGATGTATGAAAATGCTGATAAAAAGATACTCGAGGACTGGCTGAATAATTAAAGTACAGAGGTTACTAGAAATCGCGATAGAATCCTACTATGTTATGAAAAAACAAAGGAGGGTTCAATATGGACAAAAATATAAGAGGAATTCAGGTGAGTCGTAAAAGTGATTTCGTAAATATTGGATTAGAGGTCGACAATACAGGCGAACTGTTCATACTTCAAGTGTACTTTATTAAAAGTCCGCTTAATTGGGGTATAACTATAGGTTTTCCAGATGGAGGATCTACAACGTTATTACTACCTAATGACGCTGAACTATATGAAGACTACCCATTTGAATGTATGGGTATGAAATTCGAAGTTGATATTTACAATGATGATAATCTTGATGTTTATGAGATTTATATTCATCAGTAATTTCTCAGAGGGGTGGTATACTTGCCCCTTTGTTTTTCTAGTTCTTATAAGTCAATACTTGATTTAATTTATATTTGTGATAGAATTGGTTTCACTTAAATGGAGGTGAAATGTATGAAAATCACAATTGTATATTATGACGGTGAAAAGACAGTGAGAGAAACTCGTGGTGGTAAGAGCAAGTGATGTTAGTATTTTTTCAGATTCAGAAGGGGTCTAGGTCAGAAATGGCTTAGACTCTTTTTTGTTGTACGTTTAAGTTAAAAGGAGTAAATGTTATGGATACAAAAATTTATATAGGACCAAGAGGATGCGGAAAGACAACATCATTAATTACGAAATCGGCTAAGACGGGAGCTACTATTATAGCACCGAGTAGATACATGGCAGATTGCATTCGCGAACAGGCAAAAGAAATGAGGTATGATATTCCAGAGCCGTTATCGGTTGATGAGTTTTTATTAATAAGACGAAATCCAGGTTTTATGAAGACTAATATACTACATAAAGGTGTTCTCATCGATGAGGCTCAGATCATACTGCAGCTTATTTTCGGTCCGTCTAAGATTTGGGGAATTACCGTGAACGATTATGATAATATTGAGTATTTAGATTCTGAGGAGGATTGATAATTATGAAGAATAAAGAAAAGTACGCTGAGGATATTATTAAGATTGCTTGCAGTGGATCGCGTTTTGGTGTAAATAGACGCAATGGTAATGTGTCGATGTGTATACACCTTAAATGCAGGGATTGTTTAATTTATGATGCTATCAATGGGTGCTGTAGCAGCGATAGACTTACCTGGGCCGAGTCGGAGTATGTTGAAAGACCTGTTATTAGCAAAGCAGATAGAGTATTACTTGAATGTCTGAAAAAGGATCGCAAATACCTAGCAAGAGATGAAAATGGGCTGTTGTATTCTTATATTAAAAAGCCCAGTAAGTATAACACCTTATTCATGTGGGGCACCGGCACTTCTGGTCCTACTCGTATAACTAGTTGTTTTAACGCAGACTTTCCTATGGTGAAATGGGAAGATAATGAACCTTGGTTAGTCGAAGATTTGCTGAACCTAGAAGTTGTGGATGAATATTAGGAGGATTGATAATTATGGATAAGGATATAAAAGACGCTGTTGACCTGTTCTACGAAACATTTACAGAATTCTATAAGAAATGTGGGGATAGTAACTTAGCGATAAGATTAACTTGTGCTATTACTGGCTTGAATGTCCCGGAGTCTAACGGCGCCTTGTTTGGAATTAATTTTGGTGGTAAAAGAAATAACACTCGCTAACTTTACATGGGCTGTTATGGAAGGGTATTTTTAGATTCAGGAAGGAGACCGAAAATGGATAAGGTTAACGAGTATTTAAAAAGGAACTATCATAGTAGAGTATACGATGGTGTTGTAGAGATTCCGCAGATAACTAAGCATATAGAGTGTAACGACGGTTTCGTGATATCGGTACAAGCTAGCGACGTGCATTGCTGCGAGCCCCGTAGGATTAAAGCATGGCCGTACAGTGAAGTAGAACTAGGCTTCCCGAGTGAACTGGACGAGCTTATCGCTGATTATGCGAATAAACCCGATACAACAGAAACAGTGTTTGCGTATGTTCCAATTGATATTGTTAATCAGTTGGTAGAAAAGCATGGCGGAATTAAAGAATAAGCTTTCGAGAGGAGCCCTAGGTCTTAATTGACTTAGACTCTTCTTTTGTCTCATTTTTAGAACCGCTATATTTTAAAGGAGGTATTAATTATGTGTGATTTTTGTAAAGTTGAAACTATTGGTGGTAAGTCTGATATGACAAATGATATTGGTGGCACTTTCATTGGTATTGGTGATTCTTCTGATGTATTAGGGCTACGATTATATATTACTGAGGCGGACACTGTTAGAAAACCTATTTTGCAGGCTGACTTATATGCTCTTGCTGGTATTGGTAGTATTGCTCGTGTTGATATTCTGATTAAATATTGTCCGAACTGTGGTAGAAAACTTGTATGATTGTTTCTCGCGACTATTTCTTGGGCTGTTATGGTAAATAAAAATTTATATTTCTGAAAGGAGAATCATTATGATGACGACAGATGATAAACTAATTATTGCTAAATTGGCAGCTGAAACCAGCGGGAATACAAAGGCTTTAATTAATTGGGGCGGTATGTTATATCGTAAAGGTCTGATTAAAGGCTGGGCTATTGGAGTTGGAGGTTGTCTAATTGGTAGTCTTATTGGTGATTATGTTACGAATAGAATTATGGATAAAAAATCAGAAACTAAATAATGATATTTTACCTTTGAGGGTCTGAGTCATAATTGACTTGGGCTCTTTTCTTTTATGATTGATATTTTGGAAAGGAGAACAAACATGGCGCAGAAGATGTTTTTAATTACAGAAAATGAGATGGAAGAATATAAACGTCTAAAAGAACGCGAGGAGATGATATGGCGTAGATTCACTATAAGAGAATGGGAAGAGTACCAGAAACTTAAAGCTAAGAATACAAAGATGGGGAAATATGTAGGTTATGACCACCGTATACATTGCCCGGTGTGCGGTTATGTGGTTGATTATAAGGTACCAACACAGGCTTATTGTGATAGATGTGGTCAGAGATTGGAGGATTGATCTTTTATGAAGAATAAAGAAAAGTATACGAAAGAGATTGTAGATATTGTTTGTGAGGATGTTAGTTTTGGTGTAGATAAACGCACAGGAAGTCCCGCGTCGTGTCGTGAGCTGCATTGTGGTAAATGTTTACTTAATGAGATGAATCGCTATGCTTGCTATGATTCGAGAAAGAAGTGGGCTGATTCTGAGTATGTTGAGAGACCTGTGATTTCTAAGAGTGATAGAACATTTTTGGATTATATCAGAGACGAGGATAAGTATATCGCAAGAGACGAGAATGGTAAGTTATTTACATACATGTCAAAGCCGTGTAAGATAGAAAGCTTTGGCAGTTGGACAGACACTAATTACGATGGGTTGTATCTAAAATGCAATGTTGACTTTCCAATGATTAAATGGGGTGATGACGAACCATGGCTAATTGAAGACCTAAAGAAACTTGAAGTAGTAGATGAGTATTAGGAGGTAATGATATGAGATATAAGGCTGGAGACAGAGTAAGAGTTAGAAAAGATTTAGTAGTTGGTAATGTATATGGTGGGGTTTTGTTTGATAAGAAAATGTGCTCTTATCTTGGGAAAATTGTAGAAATATCTGAAGTGTATACTTGTTATTATCATATATGCGACGGTGCTCTATTCGTATGGACTGATGATATGCTCGAACCTATAACTGATCTTACTACATCTGAAGTTGTTGCTTTTGGTCAAGTTATGTGTGACTCGGGCGAATGGTGCTCTAACTGCCCCGTTATTGAAATTCGATCCAAGTACAGCTATTGTAGTTGTAAAAAAGTTAAGATAGAGCACACAGACGAGTTTATAGATACTGTCACAAAATGGGTTGTCGGAGATGCTAGTAAGAAAAAAGAGATTAAGACAGAGTATTGCGCTTACGCTATTATTAAGGATCATGATGGACATATTGTCTGTGAAGAGAGAATAAAGCATGGTGATAGTCTTAGTAAGATGCTTAAACGGTATTGTGAAGAACATGAAGGTACTTATTATGCGGTTAAGGAGCTTAGAGCTGTTGTTAAGGAGGCTTGATATTTTATGAAGAATAAAGAAAAGTATATGACAGAGATTATAGACACATATTTGGATGGGAAGACTATTGCTGTTAAAGCGGACGGGAAACCGTGTATATGTCAAAAAACGAGTTGCAAAGAATGTATATTTTACGATAGAACCAATCCGTATTGTAGGGATAAGATACGCGCATGGGCGAACTCAGAATATGTTGAGAGACCTGTGCTTTCTAAAAGAGATAAGGCGTTTTTGGAGTATCTTAGAGAAGAACACGAGTTCATTGCAAGGGATGAAAATGGTGAGTTGTTTGTATACGAAACACGGCCAAAAAAAGTAAATGCGTGTTGGAATTCAGTTGGTTTGATTCATGAACGTTATCTACATTTGAATCGACACTTCAATGTTGACTTTCCAATGATTAAATGGTCAGACGAAGAGCCGTGGATGATCGAAGACTTAAAAAAGTTGGAAGTGGTGGAAGAGTATGAACTTATTAATTAGACTTATGAGTTTATTTGTGACGGTATGTCTGACAATAGATCTGTTGAATACGTTTTTTAAAACTAGCAAAAAGTTAAGTATCCTATTCATACTATCGGGATGGATTTGTTGGATATTAGCATTATTCATTTTTACAGGAACAGTAGAATTGGTATGGATTGGATAAGGTTATAAATAGAATAAAAGAAAGGGTTGATATTTATGATGCACGAATGTTGTCATTATTGTTGCAGTGCTAATTGTCCAATTTTCGAAGATGATAATATTGAAATTGTAATGATGACCAGAAGACATAATAAACGTGAGCGGTATGATAAGCATCGCAATAAATTAAAGCGTTTATATAAAGCTAGACATGGCTATTTTGTACCAGTGGTGTATACGGATGAGGTCTGGTTAAAAAATGCTGGCTATGTCAAGAATCCAAAACCCTATTATAAAAGATTATACAGAGAAAAACGCAGTTCTTATGTTAAGAATCAGTCTAATAGGAAAATCAGAAGATACAAGGGTGAGTTACATAACGGTTACCACCATATTCATAAACTATATGACTTCGAGTGGGAGATGTCTTAAAGAAGGTTGGTGTTTTATGAAGAATAAAGAAAAGTTTACGAAAGAAATTTCTGAGATAGAATTGCACGGTGGTATTGTAACGTGTAATTTGGCAGGCGACATTGCCAATTGTCTTTTAATAGATTGCCGTGAGTGTCTGTTTTATTGGTCAAGTGATTGTCACTTTGACGTGTCCTGTTGGTTAAATGAAGAGTATACCGATGATAGATACTTTAATAATGTTAATGGAGAGTCTGCAAGGTTATAAATAGAGTAAAAGAAAGGATTGATATTTATGAAAAATAAAGAAAAATTTACAAAAGAGATCGTTGATATTGTTTGTAAAGGAAAGCCTTTAGCTATTGAGAAATCAACTGGTTTACCGATGAGCTGTACTACTATTTCATGTGGTAAATGCTTATTTAAAGAATGTGTTTCATCTTGTAGGAATTGTATAAAGGAGTGGGCTGAATCAGAATATGTTGAACTTCCGGTGATTTCTAAGAGCGATAGAAGGTTTCTTGATTGTATTGGTAACACTTATAAATATATTGTTAGAGACAGGGATGGTAAACTATTTGTATGTAAGAAGGTTTATGCAGTTAACGATGAGTGGTTTAGTAGAGGGTGCGTTGCTGGCTCCGATTACACGTATATTAGTGGTTTTGACGTACAGTTTCCAATGGTTAAAGTTATATCTTCTACTGTATGGTCTATCGAGGATCTGAAGAAACTTGAAGTAGTGGAAGCGTATTAGGAGGCAATAGTATGAGATATAAGGTTGGGGACAGATTAAGGGTTAGAAAAGATTTAGCAGTTGGCGATATATATGGCGATGGCATTTTTACGTGGCGTATGTATACATTATTAGGGAAGATTGTCAAGATATCTGAAGTGTATACTAGTTTCTACCGTATTGATGATCCGGACTATGAGCTCTGCAGTTGGACCGATGATATGTTTGAGCCTATTACTAAGCTTACTGCAACTGAAGTAGTTATGTTTGCACAAGAGATGTGTGATTCGGCGACACGGTGTACTGGCTGTCCAGTTCAAGAAATTCGGTCAAAGCACAGCTGTGATCTTTGTCAAGAGGTTAAACGTAAGTATGCAGATGAGTATGTTGAGGCTGTCACTAAATGGGTTATCGGAGATACAGGTAAGAAAGAGATTAGTATAGAGCAATGTTCATACCTGGTGATTATGGATACCGATCGAAACATCGTATATGAGGAACAGCTAAAAGTCGGTGATGACTACAGAGCTGTGTTTAAACGATATTGTGAAGAACATGATAGTACCTATTATGCGATTATTGAATGTAGGCTTGGTGTAAAGGAGGAATGATATTTTATGGTAATGTTTGTTTGGAGTATGATTATTCTTTACGCGGTTGCAGTGATTATGATTATTGTTAACTGGGATAAGTGGATCGAAACTAAGTATGATAAGTGGTGCTTTGATCGTGTTATGAGTATATGGTGTCGTTTCTTTATTGGAATGCATTTACTTGTCGTTGCTTTATTTGTGTTTTTGATGATTTGTAGTTTATAAGGAGACATAAGAATGAAACTTAGAGTTAAGTATGCTAAACGTTTGGGATTATGGTTTGGTCAAGTGAAGTATAAGGACGATGGTGTATGGTTTAGAGAGACTCGGTATTGTTGGACAAAATATGGTGCTAAACGCGAGCTTCGTAAGTGGTATAAACAAGAGGTTGCGCCAGAGAAGATAGAGGAAATGGAGCCTGGGGATCTAAGTGGCGGCAGACTCATCGATATTTTAAAACCACTTCTGATTGGAATGGCGGTGGCTTGTTTTGCGGTCTTCATCTGTGCAAGGTATATGTAGATTAGTGAGGTGATTATATTTATGGAAAATTTAAAACTCGGATTACGCATAGCTAGTATAGTAGTTGGACTTATTGTGTATTGTTATATATGGAAGTACATACTAGATGATTTTTACGATTCTTTTGATGATAGTATTCTCTATCAGACTGTTTTAACAATATGGATAGTGTTACATGTGATTGGGATTGTTACCGCCGTAGTCTGGGCTTGGTGCTAAAGATTTTATGAGGCGATTGTAATGTTTGAGAAAATTAAAGCAATGATTCAGAGGTTTAAATTGTGGCATTCACATGAGTCTTGTTATACCGCTAGGGAAGACAAAGGGTATGCTGTGTTTGGAATGTGTGGAGGTACTGTAGGTGGTACACGAAATACTGGGTATTTATCTGAAGAGTGTATAGACTGTATGTTTTGTTTCGAGATTAATGACGGTATTGATGCTCAGTGTTCGGTCATGTCTGGAGATGAATATAATGGTTTCTTTAGACGTATCGAGTGTGCTGGTGGTTATTGTCAGAGCAAACCAAATTGGTGTCCGTTAAAAGAAATTCCTGAAGAAGAACATGATACTTATTATGAGATGGACGAATACTGTGAAGGTTATAATAATGGTTGGAATGCATTTAGAGGAAGAATTTTAGGAGAGAATAAAGATGTATAGATATATTGCAGACTTACACATCGGATTTGTGTTCTGTCATATCAAGGCTTAAAGGTAGGCATATTTTAGTGGTTGGAAACATGACGAAATTGGTTTATTTGATTTGAGAAATGGTATCTTATATTATGGGGGAATGATACTTATTACAGAATCTTGGTTTAGCATTAAGAAGGTTAATATTTTATAAGAGGAGGTGATTCGTCACGAGTGATATTAAGAAACGCGGTAGACCGGTTAGTGCTGATTGCAAAAAAGATAGGTTTATAACTATGAGAACTACAGATGATGTGTGTAAAATGTTGGCTGATATTTGCGAAGTGCATCATTGTAGTAAGACTGAGGCACTTGAGAAACTTATTGTAAATCAGCATAAATTGGTCGAAATGGGCGTAAAATTGCTTTGATATTTATGTAACACATTAATTCAAAAAGGCCTATTTATGTAACACATTAATTCATTTTTGTTTTTTCGTGTTACATAATTCAGTGAATTTTCGTGTTACATAATTCAGTGTTTTTGATATTTATGTGTTACATAATTCGAGTACTTTTACGTAAAAAATGGTCAAAAATGGCTGTTTTTGGGCTAAAATCGTCGAAAATGGGTATTTATGTAACACATTAATTCATTTTTTCGCTGTTTTACGTAAAAATTTATATACCCTTATATTCCCATAAGAGTCAAATTAAACAATAGTTTAAGAAAATTATACAATAGTTTAATTTGGGAATTAATATAAATAGATTCAGTAATTTTTTGTTTTTGGTGTAATTACTGAATCTATTAACGGGCGGTATAAGAATTATTGATATTTTAGTTTAAGGAGGATGTAATGAAGAAAGGAATTGATTATTGGGAATCTATGTTCGAATACTATGCGAGTGTATACCCACCGTATGCCGAACGAACAATAAATTGGTTTCCAAGTGGGCAAATGGAAATAACTGTACGATTGGACGATAGAACATTCTGGGTATTTGACATGATAGGACCGACTATAAAACCATTAGGCGATAAAGACCTTAATCCGGAAGCGGAAGATGATATTTCGGAAGAAGAATATCGTATCAGACTATCGAAAAACTTACGAATAAAAATGCATCATACCGCTGTATCGCAAGACGTGCTAGCTAGACGAAGTGGGATATCTACAGTAATGATCAATAGATATATGAACGCCAAAGCGACACCGAGCACGTATAACCTGGAACGAATAGCTAGAGCGTTGCAGTGTTCTCCTACAGAGTTGTTAGTCTATTGATATTTAGAAAGAGAGGTATAGACCAATGGAGCATGAAGAATGGAAACATTGTGATGAGTTCCCACGATATGACATCAGTAATGAGGGGAATGTTCGCAACCACAAAACTGGAAGAGCAATGTCTACATATATCTCAGATCGAGGATACGCACGAGTAAGTCTTACAGAAGACGGTAAGCAATACACAAGAAATGTAAGTACACTTGTTGGACGAATGTTTGTTGACGGCTATGAAGATGGTATGGTCATTACCCATAAGGACGGAGACAAGACTAATCCAGAAGCCAGTAATTTAGAGTGGCGAAAACCTAAAGATATTTTGTCAGAAAAGAACGGACGAAATAGAAAAGTAAAATGTGTCGAGAGTGGTAAAGAATACAAATCAATTAATGACTGCTCACAAGATACAGGCATCGGTCGACGTGCAATTAGTAGATGTGCTAATCAAGCATCGCTAAGTACAAAAGCCGGACTACACTTTGAATTCGTAGAATGATATTTTAGGAGGGCGCGAAATAAACAAGCGCTCTTCTTTTTTTGCCCAAAAACTACTATTTTTACAACACTCGATGCCCGTCACTAAAACTTATCCTGTTATGAAGAGAAGGTACAATGTCTCCCGATTTGCAAAAAACAAGCAGTCAATCAACAACAAATCGGACAAACATTGCGCCTTCTTTTTGTCTATATTTATGGACCTTTAGTTCATTGGTAGAACAGTCGCCTCATAAGCGAAACGTAATAGGTTCGATTCCTATAAGGTCCATTAATAAGAAAGGGTGGTTGTATGTTAGAATCTAAATTTCAGTCCAAACTCATTCGGAGAATTAAAGATGAATTTCCAGGATGCATTGTACTGAAAAATGATCCAACATATCTGCAGGGCATTCCGGATCTGACCATACTTTACGAGAATACTTGGGCTGCACTAGAAGTTAAGAAAAGTGCAAAAGCTAGTCATCAGCCAAACCAAGATTACTACGTAGATAAGATGAATCAGATGTCTTACGCAGCGTTTATATTTCCGGAAAATGAAGATGAAGTTATGGCAGAACTTCAAAACCATTTCAATACATAAGGAGGACACTACATTGATATTTGAAAAGCATTATGACTTACGCGGTAAACACGCTACGTTATCACCTAGTCAACCTCACTGGCTTAGATATTCGGATGAGCAGCTTTACCAGAAATATGTAAGTAGCTACGCACAGGCTATGGGGACATCATTACATGAGCTTGCTGAAACACTTATCAGAAATGGGCTAAAGCTTAAGAAAAATGACGACCTTACAGTATTATCTCATTTACTGAGCGACGGTATTCCAAGAAATGTAATCGACATGGAACGTATCTATTGTAACTTTAGAAACTATGTAAATGACGGTGTAGGGTTCAAACTTACTCCTGAACAGATTTTATATTATTCACCATATTGTTATGGAACAGCTGATGCTATTTCTTTTAGAAATAATTTCTTGAGAATACACGATTTAAAAACCGGCACAGCACCTGCAAAAATGGAACAACTTTTGGCATATGCTGCTCTTTTCTGTTTGGAGTATAAAGTAAAACCAGGAGATATTGATGTTGAATTATGTATCTATCAGAATGATGAAATTATTCATGACGAACCAACAGCTGATGACATTTTACCAGTGATGGATTGTATTATTCAACATTGTAGAACTATGGAAAGAATTCATGAGGAGGGTATGTAATCATGAACCCAATAGCAGAAGAAATAATGTCGTACTATGGATTAGCTGATACTATTGATAATTCTGAACCAATAAGACATTCTGAAAGTAATGACATAGCAGAAGAGATTGCTGGATATTTTGGTATTGCTGAAAGCGAAAATGATGCTATGCATTATGGTATGCCAAGAAGAAGTGGTAGATATCCGTATGGAAGTGGCAAAGACCCATACCAACACGGCAGTGACTTCCTTGGTCGTGTAAAAGAAATGAAGAAAGATGGATTTACATGGACTGATCCAGAGACTGGCGAGAAATACACTGGTGAGAAAGCTATTTACAGATCTATGGGACTAACTTCAACGGAATACCGTAGACAGGTAAGCTGGGCAAAATATGAAGTAAGACTGGATCAGGTTCAGACAGCTAAAAGTTTAAAAGCTGATGGTTTTGGTGCTACCGAAATCGGTCGAAAAATGGGTATTTCCGAATCGACGGTAAGATCACTATTAGAACCATCGAGAGAAGATAACATGAATCAGACTATGGAGACAGTTAACTTTCTTAGAGATCAGCTTAAAGAGAAAGGTATGATTGACGTTGGTGCCGGTGTAGAACAGGATCTTGGTATTACAAGAACACGACTTGATACAGCCCTTGATTATTTACAGAAAGCTGAAGATTGTCCTATTTATGGTGGTGGTATTCCTCAGCCAACAAATGCAAATCAACAGACAAACCAGAAAGTATTGTGTCTTCCTGGAACAAAGAACTCAGATATTTATGATTACAGTAAAGTAAAGACTATTACAGATTACCAGTCTAATGATGGCGGTGACACATACCACAGAAAGTTTACATATCCGGAAAGTCTTGATTCTAAGAGACTTCAGATCAGATACGCTGAGGATACTGACAGTGATGGAACTAAAGGTATTGAGAAAGATGGTATCATCGAACTTCGTAGAGGAGTTCAGGACTTATCGTTAGGTGATTCCAAATATTCACAGGTTCGTATCATGGTTGACGGTACTCACTACCTTAAAGGTATGGCTGTATATTCTGATAATATGCCTGACGGAGTAGATGTTGTATTCAATACTAATAAGAAACGCGGAACTCCACAAAACGATGTACTTAAAAAGATCAAAGATGATCCAGATAATCCGTTTGGTTCATTAATTAAAGATGCAGACCAGGGCGGACAGTATTGGTATACCGATAAGAAGACTGGTAAACAGAAACTCGGACTCATTAATAAAAGAGCGGATGAAGGTGACTGGACTGAATGGGCAAACGCTTTACCATCACAGTTCCTTTCTAAACAGGCAGTACCACTGGCAAAGAAACAGTTAGGACTTGCTAAAGCTGATAAGCTCGCAGAGTTCGATGAAATCTGTAGTCTTCAGAATCCAACTATTAAGAAACATTTACTTGAAAAGTTTGCTGACGGATGTGATTCTGCAGCAGTACATTTGAAAGCAGCCGCTCTTCCGGGACAGAGATATCATGTTATCATTCCTATTAATAGTTTGAAAGACAACGAAATATATGCACCTAACTATGCTACAGGAACACAACTAGCATTAATTCGTTACCCGCATGGAGGTATCTTTGAGATTCCTATTCTTACTGTAAACAACAAGAATAAGCTTGGACAGAAGATTATTTCAGGAGAAAGCATCGATGCTGTAGGTATCAATCATAAAATCGCAGACCAGTTATCGGGAGCAGATTTTGACGGAGATACTGTAATGTGTATTCCTACGAATGATGCAGGTGGTAAAATAAAAATCAAAAACAAACGTCCATTGAAAGGGCTTGAGGGATTTGATCCGAAAGTTGAATATGGTGGAACTAAAACAGTTGATTCTAATGGTGTAGAGCATTATACACGCAATGGTCATGAGTATCCAATAATGAAAGATACTCAGAAACAGATGGGCGTTATTTCTAACCTTATTACGGATATGACACTCGGCGGAGCCAGTGAAGAAAAGATAGCTAGAGCCGTACGGCATAGTATGGTTGTTATCGATGCACAGAAACATCATCTTGATTATAAAGCTAGTGAGAAAGAGAATAACATCTCTGCTCTTAAAGCTGAATTCCAGCAGAGCATACAGCCAGACGGAAGTATCAAGATTGGTGGAGCTTCAACATTGTTGTCTAGTGCTAAAGGACAGTATTCAGTAGCTAAACGACAGGGCGGTTATAAGATTAATACTCCGGGTACAAAAGATTATAATCCAGACCTACCAGACGGTGCTAAAGTATGGAAGACTATGGACCCTAAAAAATTGTACTATGCCGACAAAGGAAAGAATAAGAAGACTGGTATGGTGGACATCCGTACGGAAGACGGTAAGATTATTTCTTATGATCCTAAGGATAAGGTAGCTGCTAAGAAGTACTACCCGGTACAGCATATTAACAAAGAGACTGGGGAAGTAACCTTTACAGATAGTACGGGTAAAATACAGTACCATGTTAAACAGCGTAATCAGGTCAGTACAAAGATGGCTGAAACAAACGATGCAATGTCTCTTGTATCACCTAAGAAGCATCAAATGGAACTGGTATATGCTGAGTATGCTAATGATATGAAGGCACTTGGTAACAAAGCCAGAATGGAAATAGTTAACACTAAAGATATAGCATACAACCAGGCTATGCGTAAACAGTACCAGACTGAAGTAACATCACTGGATACTAAGCTCAAGGAGGCTAAGAAGAACCAGCCTAAGGAGCGAGAGGCTATGCGCAGGGCTAATACTGAGATTCAAGAGAAGCAGAAGAACGATCCTAATATGAGTAAAGAAGATCTTCGTAAGCTCAGACAGAAATCCATATCCAAATATCGTAATGAAGTAGGATCAGCTAAGCGGTCTCAGCGTAACATAGAGATTACAGACAAAGAGTGGGAGGCTATACAGTCTGGTGCTATTAGTGCTAGTAAACTTGATCAGATTCTTAATAATACAGACATTGATAAGTTAAGACAGAGAGCTATGCCTAAAACTACAACATCGCCAAGTAAAGCACAGGCTGATAGATTCAAAGCATTAGCAGCATCAAACTATACACTTGAAGAGATAGCAAAGAAGACTGGCTTCTCTACATCAACAATCAGTAAGTATCTTAAAGGAAAGGAAGTGATCTAAGATGCCACAAGAAACTATTACAGAAACTTACATTGCTTTGACAACCATTGACAATCCTTTCGATCCAATTGATGACTTCGACAATTGGTATGATTATGACATGGAAAAAGGTTACAATTGTTGTGGTTATGTAGATCGAGTTTCTCATTACTTTGATGGGATGACTGAGAAAGAGAAAGTAGTTGAACTGGAAAGAGCAATCGATGAAATCCTTACTGTAAATCCTTTGAATATCTTCAAGAAAGTTAAGCGAAGTGTTGAAGTTGCTGTTTAATTCAAAAGTTTCAGTTTTCCTCAATTCAACTGTCAATAATAATCGCAATGTTCAAGCCTTTCTTTTGTAAGTAAAGCGTTGATGTGAAGAAACAGAAACGAATAATAAATAAAATGCAGATACATTAATGAAATGGATAAAAGCCGATAAAAATGATGAAAAATAGTGAAAATATAGTGAAATATAATTATACAGATACTATGGAATATCATTTTAGTGGGTAGGGGGTATCTTCAAAATTACACCCCCTCCCTGCATCGCGCCGGTCTTTATATTTTCCCCGGCGGGATATTTGGAGATCGATATTTGAAACCATACTACAGCCCTTTGATGGGTATTACTAAATTGTAACCAATATTATGAGAAAAGGTGATAAGTATATGAAGAAAGCAATGATAAGTCAGCCAATGGGCGGAAAGACAGACGAAGAAATAGTAGAAACAAGAGAAAGAGTGATCAAGGTACTTGAGGCAAAAGGGTATGAAGTCGTAAATACTCCCTTTACAGATGAATGGTACAGTCATGAGAATATGGAAAAGCGCGGTGTAGTACAGATTCCGTTGTGTTTCCTTGCGAAGTCTCTTGAAAATATGTCTCTGTGCCACACAGTATACTTCTGTAAAGGCTGGGAGAATGCAAGAGGATGTAAGATCGAACACGAAGCTGCTGTTGCTTATGGTCTCGATATCATTTATGAGGAATAGCAGTACGATAGAAAAACAGCAAAGCATCAAGACTGACTACTCAATCCCAACTAACGGAAAGAGTAGTTAGTCTTCTTTTTATTACAACATTTAATAGAGTCAATGAGAAAAGATACATGCGTGAAATGGTTTGCCACCCTGCTACTATGCCATCATCTCAAATATGTACCTCCTTATACTTTTTTGTTACTTCCTTTCTTATAAGGATTCCTTCCTCCCTCATTGACTCTATTAAATGTTGCAAAAGTATACCAAAACTAAACAAATCTAACAGTATACCACTATACAACAAAAAGAGAGGTGACAGTAACAATGGCGAAAGCTACAACAAAGTCAACAAAACCTACTAGGAAAAGTCCACCAGCATTAACTCCGGAGGCTAGAGAGCAGCAGTTGATAGCTATGGCATATGACGCAGCAGAAGAGCAGTTCTTAAACGGTACTGCATCCTCTCAGGTAATAACTCATTTCCTAAAACTCGGAACGACCAAAGCAGAATTAGAAAAAGAGAAGTTGAAGAAAGAAAACACAGTTCTCGAAGCAAAGGCAAAAGCTTACCAGTCTGGCGAAGAAATTAAACAGCTTTATGAAGATGCAATCAAAATGCTTCGAGTTTACGGAGGACAAGGCGACGCTGAAGACTATGAGTACGAAGATTAAAACTTACTCAGAACTCATCCAGCTCCCAACTTTCATTCAACGCTACCGATATTTGAAACTGCCTGGGCAAGTTGGTGAAGACACATTTGGTTATGATCGATACTTAAACCAGACACTGTATCATTCGAGCGAATGGCGGAGATTCAGACGAGACATAATTATTCGTGATAACGGTTGCGACCTCGGCTGTGACGGTTATGAAATTACAGGACAGATTATTATTCATCATATTAATCCAATTACTCTGAAAGACATTGAACAGAGAAATCCTATGATACTTGATCCAGAGAATGTCATCTCTACAATTCACAATACGCACAATGCAATACATTACGGTGATGAGAGTTTACTCATGACTGAACCTCTAGTAAGGACTAAGAACGACACTTGCCCATGGAAACGATAAGTGGGCAGAAAGGAGGAGTAGTTATGGAGAACAAAATTCTCGATGATGTAAAAGTTGGAATCGGTCTTATGCCTGAGTATACGGCATTTGATGAGATACTAACGATTCACATCAACACAGTATTCACAATTCTTACACAGCTCGGAGTAGGACCATCTGGTGGCTTTCGTTTAAGTACTGGAAGAGAAACTTGGGTCGAATACTTAACGGATGGATTTGAGAACTTTGAATCTGTAAAGAGTTACATCTGTCTTAAAGTTCGTCTTCTGTTTGATCCGCCAGCAAGTTCAACACATATGAACGCTATCAATGAAGCAGTCAAGGAACTCGAATGGCGATTGAACTTTGAAGCAGAATCACAATCAAAATGATTTCAAGAAAGAGGGTGAACAGAAATGAACGATATGATAACAAATCCGTACACCGGAGAACTCTATCACCATGGCATTAAAGGTATGAAGTGGGGTGTACGACGATATCAGAAAAAAGACGGAAGTATAACTGAAGCTGGAAAGAAACGTTACGCTCGAGACGCTAGAGAGAAAGAATTCAACAAATATGATGAGTCTAGTGGCAAATACTATAAGCAGTCAAAGAAAAATGGTCGAAGTGACTTGGAGTTTGATGCAAATCGATATGCAAAAGAAGATACTGAGCGAAGTAAAAGATTAGTAGATTCTAGCCGGAATCTATCTAACGATTTAAAACGTACCGTAGATACATCTAATCGAAATCGTAAAGTTCCAAAGATGGATTTATCAAACATGACTGATCAGGAAATGCGTAGCCAGATTAATAGAGAAATCTTAGAACGACAGTATAACGATATGTTTAATCCCCAAAAAGAATCAAAAGGTAGAGAATATGCGAGTAGAACTCTGGAAACAGCCGGAAACGTACTAGCCGTTACCAGCTCTGCATTGGGTATCGCATTGGCTATTAAAGAACTAAAGGGGTGATTAACGTGAGCGAGTTATACCACCACGGAGTTAAGGGTATGAAATGGGGAGTTCGAAAATACCAGTTCGCTGACGGTACTCGAACTCCGGCTGGAATTCAGCGGTACTATGCAAACAAGTCATCTGGACAATTTGCCAGAACCGCTGCGTTATCAAGAATGCGAGTCAAAGATTTGACTAATATGGCGCGTACACAGATAACTGGCAAACAATATGCCGACACTTATATGAAGAAAGGTACTACATTCTCACGAATACAAACAAGCAAAGAGTTCGAGAATTTCGCTTTCTATGCTACATATAAAAAACAAGATTCAGATAAGTATATGGGCTTATTCGGTAAGAATCTAACCAGTAGAGCAAACGCTGCAGCTAAGCAGGCCGAAAAACAAGCAAATGCTTCCGGCTGTGAATCCGATTTAGCAAATGCCAAAGAACTAAGATCTATTAGTGATAACATGAAAGTCTACCAGTTAAAGATTTCGTCGACGAAAAAACTTAAAGTACCGTCAGATGAGAATGCTGGTCATATTACAGCTAATCTATTGAAAGAAAAAGATTTCAAGTCTAACGTTGTGGCATCTATAGCAGATTCAAAATCAAAAATGAAACGCCCAGCACAACAGATATTATTCAAACAAGCTGAAAACGCATTGAAGAAGGATTCAAGCGTTATGACAAAAGGTGAGAAAATAGCGGTGTATAAAGCTTTGAATTTATCGTTAACTAATCATAATTCACAGGAAATTGCTGCTCAAGATAGATTTTATTCAGAGTTGAAAAAGAAAGGGTATAATGCATTACTCGATTATAACGACAAAGAATATTCTAGCTATCATGCAAAACGACCGATGATAGTTTTCGATACAGATTCAGTTAAATTACAATCTGTATCGCAAACAAATCCTAAAGTTGTAGACAAAATGTATAGAAAATACAACTCCGAACGCATTGCTAAAGAAAGTATAGCAAGTACGATCGGAGTATTAGGTAAGATGGGTAATAAAACCGTATCAGAGTGTAACGCATATGTACGTCGTAGAACTGCCGATTATTTGAGTTAATCATTAACAGCTCTGTATGCGATTTCACCATCTGCTGTGATTAAATATTCAACTGGAGTATTTATAGAATCTAACGCATCGATAAGGCTACTACGATGGTCGCTATCTTTTGTTGTAGAGTAGGAGTTGACGACTTCATCTAACACCGCTCCTAATTTAGAAGTATCTAACTTCTTTCCAAAGATATTAGTATACTCGCTGTTTCTACCAGTCAGTCGACTAAATTCAGCAAGTATACGATTATTGCATTTATCTATGTATCCGGTAATGGACCGCTTAACGTTATCTATGTATGCTTGATCGTAATTCTCAGAGTAATATACTTCAAGAACGTTTGCCATTGTGAGCAACTGTGTAGCCATTGTCAGACTATCCTTGATTTTCATGGAATCAGAAACGACCTTTTCGAATGCAGTATAGTTCTTAGTGTCACTTTGTACAGTCTTAGACAAATCGTTGATATAGAACTCGATGTCTTTCATAGCGATTTTCTTCGAATTTTGTAAGCCTGATAATATCGATATTTTTTGATTATCATGCTTCATAATACTGCTGTAATTCATATAAGCATCATTTACAAAAGATATTTCAGCAAGTAATTCAGCGCTTTTTTCACCATAAAGAAAACCAAGTATTTGATCGATTTTAAGGTTAATCATATCCAAATCGTTATGGATATTTTGCAAGTAGTATTGTCCAGTAGCAAACGACATTAATGAAAAACATGCACTAACTGCGGCTAGAGATTGTATATCAAATAGTGATGCGGTTCCTGCTATACATCCATTTGTGTTTACTATGGTACTTGATACGCCACCTTGATTTAAATGCATCAAAGTATGCGGAAGTCCTTCTGGGAATTTAACAATGTACGCATTAGCGAGAGCAACTGTATCAACTGCATTAATTAGTTGAGACTGCAACAGACCCATTTGTGATTTTTCAAGCTTAGACGTTTGAAAACTTGTATATTTTCCAGGCGTAATAGATGTTAAATCACAAGGTGTAATTTCGAATTTGGCACTTTTAAATAACTCTGGAAAATTAACAATATTTGAAGTAATTTCGTTCATATTAAGATACCTCCTCAATTAATATTAGTTTAACACAATAGACATAGTAAAACAACTCAAGAATCGAAAGGAGATTAAAACATGAATAACTATATTATAACAAGAGCTTCTGATACAAATGAACTATACCACCATGGTGTCAAAGGTATGAAATGGGGTCATGGAAAAGCCAGTTATACCGGTGTAGGAAACGCATTTAAGAGTTTAACGAATCCAACCGCTCATATTAAGAAAGATGGATATCAGAAAAGCAGAAATCCAATAGTAACAACAATATCTAAAGACGGATATCACAAAACTAAGATGCCAGGTGGGGCTAGATCTGACAAAAAGTATAATAGAGAATTAAAAAAATACAATAAAGCTAAGGGGCTATCAGCGATGTCTAGTTTTCTTTCGGAAACATATAACCAGCCAGGTATTAAACCTTCAATCAGATCCAATAAATCGGCACAGGCAGCGAAATATAAACGAAAGGCTGATAAAATACTTAATTCTTTATCTGAGGAGACCATGAGTAGAATACAGTCAGAAGAAAAGAAAGCACAACTAGAGAGAGCTAAACGATACGCTGAACAGAGAACTGCGTTTCATGAACATATGAAGTCGGTGATGAATGAATCTGGTCATGGTGACACATCGAGACATCCCGGACTATAAAACTAAAAGTAGGTGAATAAATTATGGCGTTAAGTAATATAGCGACTCCTATATATTATGGAAAGTTTCGAGACGCCGTAATGAGAGGCGAAATTCCAATCTGCGAAGAAGTAGAGATGGAAATGCATAGAATAGATGATTTGATAGAAAGTCCCGCGTTCTGGTATGACAACAGAGCTGTCGAGGGCTTTATTCATTATTGTGAGAATGAAATGACACTCACTGATGGTGAAGACTTACATCTACTTGATTCATTTAAACTTTGGGCTGAAGAGATTTTCGGTTGGTACTACTACAAAGAACGAAGCGTATACGACCCGGAACTTGGACGATACGTACAGAAGACGATTAAGAAACGACTCATTAACAAGCAGTATCTAATCGTAGCCAGAGGTGCTGCGAAGTCGATGTATGCTGCTTGTATTCAGAGTTACTTCTTAAATGTAGATACGTCAACCACGCATCAGGTTACCACGGCACCTACTATGAAACAGTCTGAAGAGGTATTATCACCGATTCGAACTGCTATCACAAGATCAAGAGGACCACTCTTTAAGTTCTTGACTGAGGGTTCACTGCAGAATACTACCGGATCGAGAGCAAACCGTCAGAAACTTGCGAGTACCAAGAAAGGTATTGAAAACTTTCTAACCGGTTCGTTACTCGAAATCAGACCAATGAGTATTGATAAACTTCAGGGTCTAAACAGTCGTATTAACACTGTCGATGAATGGCTATCCGGTGACGTACGAGAAGACGTAATCGGAGCTCTTGAACAGGGAGCTTCCAAGAACGACGACTACCTTATCGTAGCTATTAGTTCGGAAGGAACAGTCCGAAACGGTAGTGGCGATACAGTCAAAATGGAATTAGCAAAGATACTTAAGAACGAGTATCGTAATCCACATGTGTCAATATGGTGGTACAAGCTAGATTCTATCGACGAAGTTGCCAAACCAGAGATGTGGGTTAAAGCAAATCCAAACCTTGGTCTGACAGTAACTTATGAAACATACCAACAGGATGTAGAAAGAGCAGAACAGAATCCAGCTGTTAGAAACGATATTCTAGCAAAGAGATTCGGAATCCCATTGGAAGGTTATACATATTACTTTACGTATGAGGAGACCTTACCGCACCGACGAAGGGACTTCTGGCAAATGCCTTGTGCATTAGGAGCCGATTTATCACAGGGTGATGACTTCTGTAGCTTTACATTCTTATTTCCGTTACCAGATGGTACATTCGGAATCAAATCTCGTAATTATATATCTTCTTTAACTCTAAAGAAATTACCAGCAGCTATGCGAAATAAATATGAGGAATTCATGAAAGAGGGCAGTCTCGTTATTTTGGAAGGCACCGTCCTTGACATGATGCAAGTTTACGAAGATCTTGATCAGCATATTATTGATTGCGATTATGATGTTCGTTGCTTTGGATATGACCCTTATGGAGCTAAAGAATTCGTAACAAGATACGAGCAAGAAAATGGTCCATATGGAATCGAAAAAGTGCCACAGGGTGCAAAAACTGAGTCAATTCCATTAGGCGAACTTAAGAAACTGTCTGAAGAGAGAATGCTTATATTTGATGAAAGCATCATGACTTTCGCTATGGGTAATTGCATCACTCTCGAAGACAGTAATGGTAACCGTAAACTATTCAAGCGTAAACGAGAACACAAGATTGACTGTGTCGCAGCACTCATGGATGCGTTTATAGCTTGGAAACAAAATAAAGATGCCTTTGAGTAAAGGAGGTAAAAATCAAAATGGGAATATTTGATACACTCCGGCATAGCTGGGACGTATTCAGGAACAGAGAACCTACTTATTTAAATATAGGTACTTCTGCAACATATCGACCCGATCGTGTACAACTATCGAGAGGTAATGAACGATCAATAATTACTTCTATATTTAATAGAATTGCGGTAGATGTATCGTCAGTAAATATCAAGCATTGCAAAGTTGATATAAATGGTAGATTTATAAAAGATATAGATTCAGGCATAAATAACTGTCTCAATCTTGAAGCAAATATTGACCAGACTGGACGAGCGTTTATGCAGGATACAGTTATGAGTATGCTCGATGAAGGTACAGTAGCCATGGTTCCAGTAGATACTACATTTAATCCAACACAGACAAGCTCATACGATATTTTAACGTTAAGAACCGGTAAGATTCTTGAATGGTATCCAGAACATGTTAAAGTTCGACTTTATAATGAAAAAACTGGTCACCAAGAAGAAGTTGTTCTACCCAAGAAAACAGTAGGTATTGTAGAGAGTCCGCTGTATGCCGTAATCAACGAGCAGAATTCTACCATGAAACGACTTATGCGCAAATTGGTGTTACTCGATGCTGTTGATGAAACCACCGGATCTGGAAAACTTGACATGATTATTCAGTTACCATACCAGATTCGTTCTGATGCTAGACGTAACGAAGCTAAGAAGAGAATGGAAAGTATTGAAGAACAATTGAAAGGACCATATGGTATTGCTTATATCGACGGTACAGAGAAGATTGTTCAGTTAAACCGACCTGTCGAGAACAACCTCATGAAACAGATTGAATATCTTACCAATCTCTTATACAGCCAGCTTGGTATCACACAGGAAGTAATGAATGGTACTGCTGACGAAAAGACAATGCTTAACTACAATAACCGTACGATCGAGCCTATCTTATCAGCAATAGTGGACGAGATGAAACGTAAATTCTTAACCAAAACAGCACGTACTCAGCTACAGACTATTATGTTCTTCAGAGATCCGTTCCGTCTGGTACCAGTTAACGATATTGCTGAAATCGCAGATAAGTTTACTCGTAATGAGATTCTTACAAGTAATGAGATACGACAGCTAATTGGTATGAAACCGTCTGACGATCCGAAAGCTGACAAGCTTATTAACAGTAACTTGAATCAGCCAGAATCTGCTATCCAAGATGAAAGTATGACAACACCTGATGAAGAAGTGCCTGAAGACAACATATCATTAGGCAACATGCCTATATCCAGCTTACAAAGTATGGATAATTAAATACAAATCTAATCTCATTAATTCTAATGAGCTTTTTCAATTTTAAACATTAAGAGACAAATCCATATTGAGAGACTTTGACAAAGTGTCATCTGAATTTGAGATAGAGATACATTGTAACTTTTAAACCAATTATACAGATAGACATTGGAGGTAAAAATCAAAATGGCTAAATCTTATGACTGCTCTGGATGGGCGACAAAAGCAAACATGCTTTGCTCAGATGGACGAACTATTCGTAAGAATGCCTTCGAAGAATGTGACGGAAAAACTGTTCCAGTCGTTTGGAATCATGAACATAACGATCCAAATGCAGTACTTGGACATGCTGTATTAGAGAACCGTGACAACGGAGTATATGCCTATATTTCATTCAATAACACTGAAGCCGGACAGAATGCTAAAACCCTTGTTCAGCATAAAGATATCGATCGACTGTCTATTTGGGCTAACAAACTCAAACAAATGGGTGGAGACGTTATTCACGGAGTTATTCGTGAGGTCAGTTTAGTCCTCGCTGGAGCAAATCCAGGTGCTGTTATTGATTCAGTAATGGCTCATGGTGATGGATCCGAAGAAGAGGCGATTATTCGTTGCGGAGAATACATTGATTTCGACGACGAACTTACACATTCAGATGAAGGAAAGAAAGGAGAAACAGAAGTGGGAACTGATAATAAAGAACAGAAGCCAGCTGCTAAAAACGATGACGGAAAAACAGTAGCTGATGTATTTAACACATTAACAGAAGAGCAGAAAACAGTAGTTTATGCAATGATCAGACAGGCTTTGGAAGAAGCCGGTGTCAACGCTGACGACGAAGGCAAGACAGAAGTAAAACACGCTGCTTCAGAAGACGACAGTTCTGATTCAGATGAAACAATAGCCGATGTATTTAATACATTAACAGACAAACAGAAAACAGTAGTATACGCCATGATTGGACAGGCGCTGGAAGATGCCGGCGTAGATACTGACGACGTAGAACACTCAGATGAAGGAGAGACAGACTTTATGAAACTTAACGTATTTGATAAGGAGACAAAAACACAGGATCAGGAAATCCTCACACACTCTGAATTCCAGGAAATTATTGGAGAGGCTAGAAGACGCGGAAGTCTTAAAGACGCCTTCCTTGAGCACGGAATTACAGACGTTGATACTCTGTTCCCGGATGCACAGACAATTGATAAGACACCAGGATTTATTCAGAGAGATAACGGTTGGGTAGCTGGAGTTATGGCAGCAGTACACAAAACACCATTCAGCCGTGTTAAATCTATTTTCGCTGATATCACAGAAGATGAAGCTAGAGCAAAGGGATACATCAAAGGAAAGCAGAAGAAAGATGAAGTATTCAAAATGCTGAAACGTGTTACTACTCCAGTAACAGTTTATAAGAAACAGTCACTGGATAGAGACGATATGCTGGACATCACAGATTTCGATATGATCCCATGGCTTAAAGGTGAGATGCGTATGATGCTTAATGAGGAGCTTGCTCGTGCATTCCTGTTCGGTGACGGACGTAGCACATCTGCAGAAGACAAGATCAACGAGCAGAATATCAGACCAGTATGGACAGACGATGACGTTTATACAGTTAAATCTGAGATTGCTATTACAAAGGCTACAACAGCTGAAGAGAAAGCCCAGGCGTTCATCAAAGCATGTATCAAGTCAAGAAAAGCGTACAAAGGATCAGGAAATCCGACTATGTACATGTCTGAAGATATGCTTACAGACTGCCTGCTTCTCGAAGACAAGAACGGACGAGTTATCTACGACACAGTAGAGAAACTTGCTACAAGACTTCGTGTAAACAAGATCGTTCCTGTACCGGTTATGGAAGGGCTGTCAAGAATTAAAGGTGCTAACACACATTTCCTTGCCGGTCTGTATGTGAACCTTACAGACTACAACGTCGGAACAGATCGGGGCGGAGATGTGACCATGTTTGATGACTTCGATATCGACTTCAACAAACAGAAGTACCTGATTGAGACACGTTGTTCAGGAGCTATGTGCAAACCATACGGAGCAGTAGCTATTGAGTTCGTGCAGGCTACAACAGATATCGCAGCTTAATCTAATAAAATCAAAATGGAGGAAATAGTATGTCAAAATGGTGCGGAAAAATTGGATTTGCAGAACATGATGTAGAGATTGAACCTGGTTACTACGAAGATGCTATCGTAGAACATCTGTATCAAGGAGACGTACTATCCACAAATTGGAAACGACAGGTTTCTACAGAGAGGGTTGGTGACGATATTAATCTTTCAAATCAGATTAGTATTCTCGCTGACCCTTATCTTTTATACCACTATTCATCAGTTCTATATCTGGAATTCATGGGCACTTTATGGAAAGTCACAGACGTAAAAGTAGAGTACCCAAGATTAATACTTACGGTTGGAGGTGTATACCATGGGAACACGGCTGGAACTTCAGAGTAAATTAGAAGAACTACTTGGTTCTAAAGAAGTATATTACAACCGACCGGAAGACAGATTGATGAAGTATCCGGCTATTGTGTATAGCAAGGGTTTACCGAATGTTAAACATGCTTCTAATGAAGTTTATCAATTAATCAATCGATACGACATCACTGTTATACATAACAGACCGGATCACCCAGTAGTAGATAAATTACTGCGACTGCCACTCTGTTCACAAGATAGAACGTACAAGGCGGACAATCTCTACCACGATACATTCACTTTATATTTCTAATAATAGGAGGATAACACATATGCCTAAACTTAAATGGGACCAGACTGGAGAAAGACTCTATGAAACTGGTGTTGATAAAGTAGTACTTTTCCCTATGGAATCTACAGGACAGTATGGAGCTGGCGTAGCCTGGAATGGTATCACAGCTGTAAATGAGAGTCCATCAGGAGCAGAACCAACAGCTCTGTATGCCAATAACGGTAAATACCTTAACCTGATTTCAAATGAGGATTTCGCAGCAACAATCGAAGCTTACACATACCCGGACGAATTCGAGGAGTGTGACGGATCTAAAGAAATTGCTCCAGGAGTAGTAATTGGACAGCAGAAACGTAAAGTGTTCGGACTTGCGTATAGAAGTCTGATTGGTAACGATGTAGATGGAAACGATCATGGCTACAAGTTACACCTCGTATACGGATGTCTTGCAGCTCCGTCTGAGAATAACCATTCAACAGTAAACGATAGCCCAGAAGCCGGCACAATGTCATGGTCAGTATCTACAACACCAGTGGAAGTAGCTGACGCTAAGCCAACTGCTACAGTAACTATTGATTCTACAAAGGCCGACAAAACTAAACTTAAGAAACTTGAGGATATGCTGTATGGAACAGAACAGGCTGAATCGAAACTTCCACTCCCAGCAGAAGTAATCACACTCATGAAAGACGCAGCAGCATAATAAACCATAAAATTCAAAATGGAAATCTACGAGAGGCTCCACTGTCACAGGTGGGGTCTTTGTTTATATGAAAGGAGTACACACATGTTAAAGAAAACTATCACTTACACAGACTACAACGATAACGAGAGAACTGAAGACTTTTATTTTAACCTGTCCAAGGCTGAAGTTACTGAGATGGAACTTAGCACAACAGGTGGACTTGCTGAAATGATTCAGAAGATTGTTACTACACAGGATGGACCAAAACTTGTGAAAATTTTCAAAGACCTTGTTCTTGCAGCTTATGGTGAAAAGAGTCCGGATGGCAGACGTTTCATCAAAACAGAAGAGAATAGAGAAGCATTCTCACAGACCGAAGCATACTCAGAGCTTTTCATGGAATTAGCTACAAATGCTGAAGCAGCATCAGCATTTGTTAATGGTATTATGCCAAAAAATTTCGATGAGTCTAAAGAAACAATGATTGCTGCTGTCTAAACAGAATAGGTGAGTCAATGCTTAAGCTAATAATTCCAGAAACAGAGCTGTTCGACGATAGAACAGGCGAGTTTATAAACATCGATAGAACGGTATTAACTTTAGAGCATTCACTTATCTCAATTTCAAAATGGGAATCAAATTGGGAACTACCATTTATTAATACTTTGTATAAAACAAAGGCGCAAACCATTGATTACATCAAATGTATGACAATAACACCTAACGTTAACCCCAATGTATATCGATGTATCACAAACGAACATATCAGAGTCGTTAATGAGTACATAGACAAACCAATGACCGCTACTACTTTTTCAGATAAGAACAAAGGCAGTAGAAACAAAAAAATTACGAACGAAGAGATTTATTACCAAATGATTGAACTTGGCATACCAGTTGAATTCGAGAAATGGCATCTGAACCGTTTATTGACGCTAATTCATGTTTGTACAAGCTATAGAACGCCAGGTAATAAACGAAGTACATCTGATATTATTCGTGATCACAAGGCCATAAATGCTGCTAATCGAAAACGATTCAATTCAAAAGGATAAAGAAAGGAGACATGCTATATGTCTACATACAACGTACACGGTGGGCATTCACTTCAGTGTAGAGGAGCATCAGGATTCCTCGACGAGGTAAATGAAGACCGTAAAGTTAAAAATAAAGTTATCGAGTTACTTAGAGCCGCTGGACATACTGTTTATGACTGTACAGATGATGCCGGACGAACTCAGGGGCAGAATCTTAACAACATTAAGAATAAATGTAACGTCCATAATGTTGATCTTGACATTTCTATCCATCTTAACTCCGGGCGTAACGACCATTCAGGTGATGAAAAGACAGGCGGAGTAGAAGTATGGAATTACAATGACAAAACAGCAGCAATCTCAGACAGAATCTGCGATAGCGTAGCATCAGCGCTTAGTATTACAAACCGTGGTTCAAAATACACTCACGAATTATACATTCTTAACAATACTAAAGCACCAGCACTTCTTGTTGAGTGTTGTTTCGTCGATGATAAAGATGATTACAACCACTGGGATGCTGATAAATGTGCTGAAGCTATTGTTGCTGGTATCACTGGTGGAACTGTAAAACATTCAAGTTCTACAGCATCTGTTAAACCTACTCCAGCTCCAGCATCGGCATCAACACAGTCAACAACAAAGATCAACGTGGTTCATCAGGTATTTGCAAGCGGTATGGGCTGGCTTTCAGAAGTAACAAACTATAACACAAACAACGCTAACGGATATTCCGGCGCATTAGGTCATCCTATGCTTGGTTTCAGAGCAAAAACTAAAGGTGATGCTGCTATTGCAGGATATCTGAAATATCGTGCACATAAGAAAGGCAGTTATTGGTTTGGATGGCGTACCGATTACAACAAAGACAACAGCGGTGATACCTTTGCTGGTACATGCAAGAGTGAGATTGATGGACTTCAGTTCTGTATCGATGGCGTAAAAGGACGACACGTTAAATATCGTGTTCATACAAAAGAAGACGGCTGGCTTGCATGGGTAACAGATTACGGTGACGGACCAAACGGTTTCGCAGGTGTCTACGGTCATGCAATTGACGCTGTACAGATTGAAGTTGTATAAGCGGAGGTAACCTATGACTAACGAACTCTATCATCATGGTGTTAAAGGTATGAAATGGGGTGTACGACGGAAAAGAGACCCAGGCGTTTCGAATAGCAAAAAAAACCTTCGAAAAATCTGTAACAAATAAAGCAATTAAAAGACAGCAAAGACTAAATAATATGCGAAAAGCGGTAGCTATAGCTAATACAGCAGTAGCTGTAGCGATTACAGTTAACTCATTGATGAACACGACGAGCGTTGCTACTGGAAAACGTATATCCAAACAAACTTTAAAGAAAACCGGTAATAAGAAATATTCCGATATACATGATGGATGGACATGGGCTGATTATGCCTGGGATGAAGTAAACAGACATTAGGAGGTAGTTATGGAAGTATTAATAACGAGAACTGCCAATTATGCATATCTCAAACATCATGGTATATTAGGACAAAAGTGGGGTAAGAAAAATGGACCGCCATATCCATTAGGCGCTTCCGATCATTCCACTTCAGAAAAGAAAGCCAGATGGAGAAAGAGTCTTGACAAAGATTCCTCAGATAATGATAATAAAAAGAGAGGCTTATCAGATAAGCAGAAGAAAGCAATCAAAATAGGAGCAACTGTTGCAGTTACTGCATTAGCAGCGTACGGTACATATCGCTTGGTTAAGTCCGGTAAACTGGATAACTACATTGACATTGGTAAAAGTAAGGCTGAAACGTTACTCAAAAAGAAAACTGGAGATACAAAAATCGGCGATCAGAAAGTTGATAATTTATTAAAGAATGCTTCTACAGCCAAGACAGTTAGTAATGGTATAAAGAAGTTATCCAAACCAGAAACATTAGCGGATACTATAAAGAATGTAAATCCTAACAGAGGTAACCCAACGTATAAAAACAACTGTACTTTTTGTAGTGTAGCGTCATATTTGCGAACCAAAGGATATGATGTTACAGCTAGAGATACAGGTGGGAAACAACAGATGTTGGGTGGAGTTGTCGAGAATTGCTTTAAAGGAGCTAAAATAATTGATGGCTCTGCTGTTAAATTTGGAAAATCCCCAAAAGATGCTTCAGAAATGTTGGTGAACAAATTCGGTAAGAATGCGTCTGGAGTATGTGCAGTTCAGCTTAAAACCGGTGGTGGACATGCTTTCAATTGGACAATAAAGGATGGTATTGTTAAATTCTTTGACGGACAGGATAAAGATTGCGATATTAATTACCCTGACTTTATTAGCGATTTCTGGTCATTAATCAAACAAAATGACGGACTTACGATTGCTAGGTTAGATAATGCTGACATAATAGAAGACGCTATTAAGAAAATAACGCGATAGCCGCTAAATATACATGCTCTTTAATAAGAAAGGAGACAAATTATGGAACGAAAAGTAAATATTGATAAACGAAAATTATCATTATACGATACAGATCCGACACCATTATCAGAGCTATTAAAAAAGGATATATTGTGGGCTTATAAATGGAACAATTATTGTGTGTTTAAATTAAAGACAGATGATAATTACGATGCTCAAGTATTTATTGTGAATAATAGTACAAAAAAAGTGGAGTGGGGATATGTAACGTCATGGTATATCGTAACAGGCATCGGAACAGAAATAACTCCAGAGGAATTAAGAAGAGCCCTATCATAACGGTAGGACTCTTTCTTTTTAGTTTTGAAGAGCAGGTAATTTAACAGTGTTAGGTATATACCCCAAAGCCACGTTTACTTGCGGCGTCTGTATACTAAGTGAGTTTCGATGTTTTGTTATTATGTAAGCAATCGCGACTGCTGATAAACAAGTCATTCCGTGTTTAATAACAGATAAAACATCTTCTTTTGTTGGTTCATCTTTTGTGGACGCTGCACTGGTATTATTCATATGTACCTCCTTATGAAACTGTTGGACAAATGTTTCTATCAGCACTCTAGTACAACGAGTGCTAAAAGTCAATAGCTCGCACAATAAACATACCCTTTTATGAGAAAAAGAAAGGAAGGTATGATTATGAATATTATTAATAAAGCATTTTTAGCAGGAGCAAAGAAAAGTAATAGCTATATATCGCCAGTATTGAAATTGAGTGAGAAAATGAATGAACCATTAATAAGAAAAGCAACTATTAAAACATTTGAGAATGGAAATAGACTTATTGATATAGACATCGTGAAAGCTCACAAAATGAAACATACAGCGATAATTGGTGGCGCCTACGTATTAACTGCGTTGATAACAATGCTACGTAATAAAGAATAGCATATCGAACAGCAACTCAAGGAGGGCTTTACTACAAAAGTAAGGCTCTTTCTTTTTTATTCGCATAACAAACATACCCTCTTATGAGAAAAATCGATCATGAGAGGAGAAATATTATGTTTAAGAAAAATGAAAAGATTGAAATTGTTGACTTTGAAAAAGAGGCAAAGAGACGTGAAAGAAAAGAGAAATTTCAGCGTAAAGTCAATGGCGTAACGAACTGGATCTACAATAACAAAGAAGTGATTATGCTCGTTGGACCAACTATAATTAGCGGAACTGCATTTGGAGTAAAAACAATCAGTAAGCATGTTAAGTTGAACAAAGAAAAAAATCTAAAAGAATTGTATTGTTATGATCGTTCATTGGGACATTATTGGAAGTTGCGTAGAGAATTAACAAATTCTGAATGGATTGCTATTGATCAAAGAAAACAGAACGGAGAACGTTTAGCAGACATTTTAGACGAACTCAAAGTATTGAAATAATCTAAAGAGAGAGGACTATGGGATAATCGTAGCCTTCTCTTTTTGTTTTTATAAAGGTGTAAATCAAAATGATAAGTTTTAGACAAAAGGGTGATTTTTCGAAGTTGAATCGATATTTCGAAAAAGTAAAGGAAGCTGCCAAAGTGAGTGTACTCGATAAGTACGGAAAAGCTGGGGTAGCAGCCCTGGCGTCGGCGACACCTACAGAAACTGGGAAAACCGCAGCTTCGTGGACATATTCCATAAAGCGAGCTGGAAGTTACACGTCTATCGAATTTTACAATTCAAACATCAATAAAGGTGTTAACATCGCACTCATATTACAGTACGGACATGGTACTGGTACCGGAGGTTGGGTTGAAGGGCGCGATTATATTAATCCTGCTATCCAACCAATATTTGATCAGCTTGCAGAAGAGGCTTGGAAGGAGGTTACCAGTATATGAGTAGAACAATTGACGAACGTATTGTTGAAATGCGGTTTGATAATGCCCAGTTTGAAAAGAATGTCGCTACGAGTATGTCGACTTTGGACAAGCTAAAAAAGAGTTTAAATTTTAAAGATTCTTCTAAGAGTCTTGAAGAATTAGGTACAGCGGCTAGAAAAGTTGATATGTCTCCGCTTGCGAACGGAGTCGAAACTGTTCGAGCTAAGTTTTCAGCCATGGAAGTTATTGCAATTACAGCATTAGCTAATATTACTAACTCAGCTATAAATACTGGTAAGCGGATTGTATCAGCTATAACCACACAACCAATAAAAGACGGTTTCGCTGAATATGAAACTCAGATGAATGCTGTACAGACTATCTTGGCGAATACTCAAAAAGAGGGAACGAACGTCAAAATGGTTAACGCTGCTCTTGACGAGCTGAATCGCTATGCCGATAAAACTATCTATAACTTTACAGAAATGACTCGTAATATCGGTACTTTTACAGCGGCTGGTGTGAAACTTGACACTTCAGTATCGGCAATCCAGGGTATTGCTAACCTTGCTGCTGTGTCAGGTTCGACATCTCAGCAGGCATCGACAGCAATGTATCAATTATCACAGGCATTAGCTGCTGGTACTGTAAAACTTATGGACTGGAACTCAGTTGTTAATGCCGGTATGGGCGGTCAGGTATTTCAGGATGCCTTAATACGAACTTCTGAACATCTAAAGACTGGAGCACAAGCAGCTATTGACGCTAAAGGTTCATTCAGAGAATCATTGCAGACAGGGTGGTTGACTACAGAAGTTCTCACACAAACACTTGATCAGTTTGCAACTGCAGCTGACACACAAGAAGAATATGAAGCGGCCGTTAAAAAGTTTTTAGATCAAGGATACAGCAAAGAGCAGGCTAAACAAATGGCTGATATGGCTAAGACTGCAGGAGCTGCCGCTACAAAAGTAAAAACTTTCTCACAGTTAATCGATACAATTAAAGAGTCATTAGGTTCAGGATGGACTGAAACATGGAGAACAGTAATCGGCGATTTTGAAGAAGCTAAAGAATTGTGGACTTCAGTAAGTGATGTTCTAAGTGACGCTATCAATAAGTCATCTAATGCACGAAATGCTATTGTGAAAGAATGGGCCGATCTCGGTGGTAGAACCGCATTGATAGATTCCTTCAGGAATGCATTTAATGCTCTATTATCAATTATTACCCCAATTAAGGAAGCTTTTAGCTATGTGTTTCCACCTTCCACAGCACAGCAGTTACTTGCTATAACTGAGGGAATTAGAGATTTGACGGCTAAGATGAAGCTGTCTGATCCAATTGCGGCAAAACTCGAGAAGACGTTTGAAGGACTCTTTTCGATAGCATCTATCGGCATTAAAGTAATTGGCGGTATCGGTAAAGCATTCTTTCAATTACTTACATCGAGTGGAGTAAGCAATTTAGCAGAACATGTATTATCCATAGGAGAAGCTATAGGTGATACATTATCACGATTGAACGATAGTTTCAAAATGGATGATATAACAAACGGTTTAGGTACAGTAGTTGGTATTATTTCAGCTGCACTTAACGGTTTGTTAGATTTATTGGACTCAGTATTCGGAGCTGTGAATAATAAATTCAACATAGACGGATTACTAAATATGTTAGCGTCTATGAAAGATGGTATATCTAACGTCTTTGATTATATTTCAGATAAGTTTAAAAACATATCGTCAGTGTTTACGAAGATAAAAGATGTTATAACAAGCGTTATATCTACCATAAGTGGATATGTTAAACAATTTGTTGACTGGGTAAAAGAAAACTTCACTCTAGGCGACTTATTTGCTGGACTTATTGGCGGAGGTATCTTTGCTACAATAAAGAAAATCATAGATTTAATCCAAACGATTAAAGACAAGATAGAGGGTCTATTTGGTAAAACTGAAAATAGTAAACTCGGTCAGATAGTCGAATCGTTTAAAGGTGCTCTTGATTCTCTACACGACTCATTGGAAGCATTTACCACTGGTATTAAAGCCACAGCGTTGTTGGAAATAGCGCTTGCGATAAGTTTGTTAGCTGGATCTATGGATAAGATATCCAATCTAAGTGTTGAAGATATTGGTAAATCTCTCGCTTCAATCGCATCGTTATTTGCAATGCTTAATCTATCTTTCAGATCTATGAATAAGACTTTAAGCAAGTACGACATAAAGGGAGTTATTAAAGCAGCTGGCTCTATGGTTATCATGTCTGCAGCACTCAATATACTTGCTAATGCTATGGTGAAAATGTCAGGACTGTCATGGGACGAAATAGCCAAAGGATTAGTAGGTACTGGCGCTGGTTTATTCACGCTATGTGCAGGAGTCAAAAGTATTTCTGATGTCAAAATATCAGCATCTACCAGTATTGCCTTATTAGCACTAGCCAAGAGTTGCGAAATGCTCGGTAATGCGATGACTACGTTTGCAACATTATCATGGTCTGAAATTGCCAGAGGTCTTGTAGGTATGGGAGCTGCTCTTAAGATATTTACAAGTATTATAAACCAACTTGGAAAATCTAGCGGCGTAAATTCTATATTAAGTAGCGCAAGTATGCTTATAGCAGTTCAATCATTGGATAAGCTTGCTTCAGGATTAGATAAATTCGGTGATATGAACTGGGATGGTATAGCCAGAGGTCTTGTAGGTATGGGCGGTGCGTTGACTGAATTAACCGTATCTCTTACAGCTATCAGTAAACTTGCAGGCTTCTCAAGTATATTTGGTGCTGGTGCAATATTAATAGTAACCCAAGGACTTGATACAATAGCAGAAACTCTTAAGAAATTTGGTTTCATGAGTTGGGACAGTATCAAAAAGGGACTAACCGGAATGGGTGTAGCTTTAGGCGAAATAGCAACCGTAGTGACAGCTGTAGGAAAACTTGCAGGTTTCTCAAGTATATTTGGTGCTGGTGCAATCCTTACGGTTATTTCTGGATTGGATACTATGGTTAATGCTTTTATGAAATTTGCATTTATGTCATGGGACAACATTGCTAAAGGATTGGCTGGAATGGGAGAAGCTCTTGGTGAACTTGGTCTTATATCTGGTCTTGTTGGCAAATTAGCTGGATTCTCGGGGATTATAGGAGCTGGTACAATCCTACTGACTGTACAAGGATTATCCGACATAGCTGATGCTATGAAAAAAATAGGCTCGATATCGTGGGACGGTATAGCCAGAGGTCTTACGGGAATGGGTGTTGCTCTAAGTGAAATAGCAGTAGTATCAGGATTACTTGGCAAATTAACAGGATTTTCAGGTTTATTAGGTGCCACTACTATCCTTATAGCAGTTCAAAGTCTCATGGATATAGCTGATGCCCTTAACAAAATAGGAACAATGGGTTGGGAAAACATTGCTCAAGGACTCGTTGGACTTGGCGGAGCATTAACCGAACTATCCGTTATATCTGGATTACTTGGCAAATTAGATGGTATATCTGGACTACTTGGTGCCGCTACCATTCTCGTAGCAGTTCAAAGCTTAGACGATCTGGCTGAAGCTCTTAAGAAGTTTGGATCAATGACATGGGATGAAACCGCAAAAGGTTTAGCTGGAATGGGCGAAGCTCTTGGTGAACTCGGACTAATTTCAGGACTTATCGGCACCCTATGTGGAGGAGCAGGCTTACTTGGTGCCGCTACTATTCTCGTAGCAGTTCAAAGTTTGGATGATTTGGCTACAGCGTTACAGAAATTCGGTTCCATGAGTTGGGACGAGATAAGTAACGGATTGGCTGCTATGGGTGCTGCCTTAGGTGAACTTGCCTTGGGTGGATTAGCTAACACGTTCTCAATACTCGGATCATTGTCTATTGCAGCCGTAGCAGAACCACTTGGCGTACTCGCCGACTCGGTTAAGAAATGGAAAGATGTGACTATACCTGAAGGATTGTCAAATCAGTTATCTTCGTTAGCATCTGGTATTATGAGCTTTACCTTTGGCGGATTGGGTGCATCTGCATTAAGTGAATCAGCGCCTGCAATAGGTATGATGGCTGATTCTATACGTAAATGGTCTGGTGTAACTATACCTGAAGGTCTTGAGGACGGATTAACACAGATAGCAAATGGAGTTAAAGCATTTACATGGGCTTTTGTCGGCGGCTTGAGTATAGATGCAATTACTGGACCTCTTGGAAAGCTTCCCGATTCTATAAAGAAATGGAACGACGTGACGGTTCCAGAAAATATTGATTCTGATTTGAAGAAAATATCAGATGGTATCAAATCATTCAGTGCAGCATTTGTAGGAGGATGGACGCTTGACGCTATAGTTGGTCCTATCGGAGATTTAGCAAAATCTATAAAGAAATGGAATGATGTTGAAGTTCCAAAAGATCTTGAATCAGGATTACAAAGTATAGCCAAAGGCATTAAATCGTTTAGTACGGCATTTGTTGGAGGATGGACACTCGATTCTGTTACAGAACCTATTGGTAATCTAGCATTGTCCGTTAAGAAATGGAAGGACGTGACTGTACCAGAAACCATAGAGGAACAGCTATCAAAGCTAGCAAACGGAGTGCGTTCTTTTGAAGGTATACAAGATATAAGTTATGTTGTTAGCAGTATTGAATCAATATCTACTGCCATGAAACAGTTGAATGACGTTCAATTCGGAACTGTTAGTGCTGGATTATCAGTGCTCGCATCATCATTATTAAGCTTTTCGTCTAACGTATCTAGCGTAAACGGACTTGGTGATGTTATAGTGTCAAATTTAATTACACCAATTCAAAATGCCCAAACCGTATTACCAACTGCCGTAAGTAGTCTCGTTAACAGTGCGACAGGAATCCTTATGAACAGCGGAGGGCAGTTCGCAATAGCAGGACAACAAGCTGCTGATAATTTTGTTAATGCATTTACAACAGCCGGTCCTACTATATCCACAGCAATGACTACTGTAATGACCACAATATCAGGAACAGTTCTAAGTCAAAGCTACGTTATAGAACAAGCATTCAATACTATGATGACTTCTGTTATTGCTGCGATAACAAGTCGTCAATCATATTTTGCTACAGCAGGTTCGACAATGATGCTTGGTATGAGCGTAGGGGTTAATTCTGGATCAGGTGGTGTTATATCAGCTGTATCATCGGTAATGGCACGAATCGTATCAGCTACAAAGGTAAAAGTCAGCACCTTTATAACAACAGGTCGTCAGATCACAACTAATTTGCGTACTGGTGTAATGAGTGGTGCGCCGTCGTTATTATCCCAAATCACAACCATAATTACAAATGCTAAAACCAAGATTACATCTCGCGGAACTGACTTTATGGCTGCTGGAATAAGTCTAATGAACTCTTTATCTGGTGGTATCTATAACGGAGCATCACGAGTTACGTCTGCTATAACATCAGCTTTAAGTAGTTGCTCTGGAGCAATAAGAAGTTATTATTATTCATTCCAGTCGGCTGGACAATACCTCGGTTCTGGTCTTGTATCAGGTATAAACTCAAAGCAGGCCGCCGCATATCAAGCTGGTTACAACCTCGGTAAGAAAGCTGTGGCAGGAGAGAAGGCTGGACAGCAGTCTCATTCACCATCAAAAGCCACACGAAAGGCTGGTAGATGGTTAGGTGAGGGGCTTGTTATTGGTATTAAAGAAATGGCTTCATCAGTTTACCAGGCTTGTAAGTCTATGGGTACTAAAGCTAGTGACAGTATCACTGAAGCTTTGACTTTGGTAAACGATATCGCTACTTGGGGCATTGATACAGACCCAGAAATTACAATCCATCCGGTTCTTGATATGTCTGATATCAATTCCGGCATTGGATATATCGACGGGCTGTTAAACACCAATAAGACAATAGGCTTGTCAACGAGTGGAATTGCTCCTATTAACACAGCGGATGTTGCAAATCAAAATAGATTTAATACTGATGTGATCAAGGCTATTGACAGCTTACGGAAGGACATTGGAACAACTAACGTGAATACATACAATCTTAACGGAATTACCTACGACGATGGCAGTAATGTAGCAGATGCCATTCAGACACTTGTACGAGCTGCTAACATCGAGAGGAGAAGATAACCATGGCTATAACAACATATACAGTAAAACGTGGCGATACCTTATGGGGAATTGCAGGCACATACGGCTCAAGTATATCTGGAAGTACCAGAAATGAAAAGATCAATACCCTGGTATCGTTGAACGGTATCAAAAACCGAAACCTGATATATGTTGGTCAGGTTCTCAAATTATCTGGAGGGTCCTCATCGGGCTCTTCAGGTTCTTCTGGAGGCGGTGGCGGGGGGTCAACTTATCCAACACGAGCAGTCGTTAACGTTCTGGCATTGCAGGCAGCTAACGAAACAAGTAGTAAGAACCGTGCCGTATATGCATCCTGGACATTTAATAGACCAAATACTGCCAACTTCATGTATCGTTGGTGGGAATACAAACAAGATAAATGGATAATCACGAATGAAGGTACTACAAAGAGCTATGAAGATGCTTATTGTTACGGTGAATATACGGCATCATCCGACGCTACAAAAGTAAGTATTGAAGTTAAACCTGTACCAGCTACATACAAAGATTCAAACGGTAACGATGTTCCGTACTGGAGTGGAGCACAATGGTCTGGATATAAAGTATATGAATTCAGTAACAATCCTCCATTAACACCTAGCGTACCGAGCGTCAAGATCGATGATCTAACTTTAACAATTAGTATCTCAAATATTAAAGTCGATACCATCGATGCTGATAGAATTAAATTTAACATTGTAAAAGACAATACGTCGAGTATACATACATCAAGTCCGATCAACATCAACAAAGAAACTAACTATGTATCTTACCAGTACAAAGTAGAACCTGGATCAACATACACAGTAAGAGCTTGTTCAGTTAACTCAAAGAACGCGGTAAGTGCTTGGTCAGACTTCTCAAATGAGGTTGGAACTAAACCGTCTCCATCATCTGGCATAACATCATACAGACGAAACAAACGTACAGACGGCACTATTTCCGCATATTTAGAATGGGCTGCCGTGTCTAATGCTACAAAGTATACAGTCGAATACTCTACCGTGAAAGCGGACTTTGATAATGGCTCAGGAAACATCAAATCGGTTAGTACTGAAGACAAGCGAACATCAATCGAAATAACAGACATTGATAATGGTCATGATTACTTCTTCCGGGTACGTGCAGTCAATAGCTACGGTACATCAGACCCTACAGATAGTGTAACAATACCAATTGGAACACCACCAGCTGCACCTACGACATGGTCATCAGCAAGCTCGGCTTTTGTTGGTGAATCATTGGAGCTTAACTGGACACATAATCCAACCGATAATTCTAAGCAATCGTATGCTGAACTAAGTATCAAAATAGGAAACGACGATTGGTGTTCGTTTGTATTTGAGAATACCACTAATGATACGACTGATGAAAAAGAAGACAAATCCGAATTTACATATGGTGTATCTGTATCGTATAAAGGACAGCTAAGAGTATTATTGAACACCAGTCATGCTAAATTGAAAAATGCAAAAATTCAGTGGAAAGTTCGCACAGCAGGCGTTACAGACGAGTTTAGTAATACTGCATGGTCAGTTGAACGCACTGTTTATATTTACGAAAAGCCAGTTTTGAATCTATCAATGACAAACGATTTAGCCGGTAGCGGAGCACTTATCACTACGTTAACCTCATTTCCGTTCTATATTCGTGGATATGTATCACTATCAAGTTATGAATACCAAAAGCCAGTTGGATATCATTTAAGAGTTGCCGCTGGAAGTGGCTACGAAACAGTAGACGATACTGGAAAAAACAGAATTGTAAACAAAGGTGACGACGTGTATTCTAAGTATTTTGATACTTCTGAAACACTAGTAGTAGAGATGTCTGCTAATAACATAGACCTTGAAACAGGTATTAGCTATACAGTTTATTGTACAGTGAATATGAATAACGGGCTTACTATTGAACAGTCACACCAATTTACAGTTAATTGGAATGATTTGAGTTATAAAATTGATGCTGATATTACAGTTGATAAAAAAACATTCACAGCTATTATCAGTCCGTATTGCGTTAATAGCGATGGACAGTTAATCGAAGACTTATCGTTAGCTGTATATCGTAGAGAATATGATGGTAGTTTCACAGAAATTGCTACTAATATTCCTAATAATAAAACATCTGTAACAGACCCGCATCCGTCACTTGATTATGCCCGATATCGATTAGTAGCAAAAGATATGCATACAGGAGCTATTAGTTTCTATGATATGCCTGGCTATAAAGTTGACGGAGGAGCAGTTATCATTCAGTGGGATGAAGCGTGGAATCCATTTGACACGACCGATGCAGTAGAAATGGATGTTCCGGACTGGTCTGGCTCAATGCTTTTACTACCATATAACATTGACACAGACGACAAACGACAGACCGAAGTAAAGTTGATTGAATACGCCGGACGAAAACATCCTGTAAGCTACTATGGTACACAGCTTGGTGAAACATCTAACTGGAACGTTGAAATCGATAGAGAAGACAGTGAAACAATTTACGCGTTACGAAGATTATCTATATGGGCCGGTGACGCTTATGTACGCGAACCATCAGGACTTGGATACTGGGCTAATGTGAAAGTATCTTTTAGCACAACACACCGAGAATTAACAATACCAGTATCACTTGATATTACTAGAGTAGAAGGAGGAATGTAAGTTGCCTGATTGGACAAAATCAATGGATCAATTATTCGAGTATTATACTGTAGAACCAACTACTCTAGCTGATGTAAAGAAGATTGATGATATCATCACAGGAAGCTCATTCGATCGTGATAGTGACGTCCAGACATTAGGTTCAGCCACTATTGATGCCACGAAATCAATCGGAGAAAGCTACATTCGGTGTTATCTTAAAACAATTCAAGATGGAATTACAGAGAAGTTTCCATTAGGTACAGTTTTATGCCAGACACCGAAAACCGCTTTCGACGGTATCATTAAAGATGTATCGATTGACTGTTATACAACGTTGATTGAACTTAAAGAAAAAAGACCACCACTTGGTTATACGATTCGTAAAGGATCTAACATAATGGATGCTGCATATCGGATTGTTTCAGAGAATGCGAGAGCTCCAGTAGCAAAAGTAGAACCAACTTACGAGACTGATAGCAATGGTGGACTCAAAGACACATCTCCAAAACTTTATCAGGACTTCGTAGCCAATACTGATGACACGTGGTTAAGTTTCGTGATCGATCTTATAGCTAATGCTAAGTATGAATTAGGTCTTACTGAGCGAGGAGAGATATTATTTGTCCCTAAACAGGATATAGAGTCTCTTCAGCCAGTATGGACTTATAATGACGACAACAGTTCAATTCTATACCCTGACATCACAATGAATCATGATCTATACGGAATACCGAATGTCGTCGAAGTTATATATTCGTATGGCAATGACTATAAACAAGCTATTGCTAAGAACGAAGACATCAATAGTCCTATCTCAATTCAAAATAGAGGTAGAGAAATTATTCATAGAGATACCAAACCAAATCTTGCGGGGTATGTCACTCAAAATCAGATTCAAGATTATGCTGATCAGTTATTAAAATCCCTTTCAACAATTGAATATACGATAAGTTACAAACACGCTTACTGCCCAGCAAGAGTCGGTGACTGTGTAAGACTGAATTATTCCAAAGCTGGTATGAACAATATCAAAGCTAAAGTTATACGTCAGTCTATTCTTTGTACACAAGGTTGTCCAGTGTCTGAAACCGCGACTTTTACATCTAAATTATGGGGGTGATAATACATGGAATTATCCTATGATATTATTTCACAATTTGCCAAAGTCATCAATGAAGATAAAGGGCGGAATCAAGGTATTGAGACAACAGTTTATGGTGTCGTTGTATCAGACGGTAATGGTAACAAGTATGTTAAGCTTGATGGCTCAGATCAGTTGACCCCTCTTTCTGACAATGAACGTCCCAGTGCTGATTCGACAACTGCAAATGCAAATGTCGGGGACAGAGTAACAGTGTCTATTAAGAATCATACAGCCACAGTGACAGGTAACGTATCATCCCCATCAGTTAGAACGGATGACTTTAATGACCTTAGTAGTGGTGTTGATCAGATTAGTAAGTTCAATACTGTACTTGCTGATAGAGTGCAGACTAATGAAGGTTATATTAAGAAACTCCAAAGTGATAAAGCCGAAATTGGTGATTTAACAGCTGCAACAGCTAAGATTACGGAATTAGAAGCCAAGAAAGCCAATGTAGAGGATTTGAATGCGGCTAAAGCAGAAATCGACGATCTGAAAACAAAGAAACTTGATGCTGAAGTAGCTAATATTAAGTACGCAACAGTAGAGAACTTGAAAGCTACAAATGCTAATATCGACGAACTTACAGGAAAGCACGCTACGTTTGAGAAGGTTGTAACAGACGATCTTAAAGCAGTCAAAGGTAATATCAAGACATTAGACACAGAGAAACTTAATGCTAAAGACGCAGATATTAAATACGCTCAGATTGACTTTGCTAACATTGGTAAAGCTGCTATTGAACACTTCTATGCTACGTCTGGCATTATTAAAGACTTGGTCATTGGCGATACAACTGTTAGTGGTAAATTAGTTGGCGTGACCATCATTGGCGATTTGATTGAAGGCGGCACTGTAAAAGCCGATAAACTCGTTATTCAAGGTACAGATGGTCTTTACTATAAACTGAATACGGACGGTATGAAAACCACTGCTGAACAGACCGAATATAACAGTTTAAATGGCTCGATAATTACTGCTAAATCTATCACAGCAGAGAAAGTCAACATTCATGATTTAGTTGCTTTTGGTGCTACAATAGCTGGCTTTAATATTAATGAAACAGCAATATATTCCGGGGTTAAGGATCATCCCGATACAGTAGTTCGTGGGATTTATCTTGACAAAGATGGACAAGTATCGTTCGGTGATGCTACGTCATATTTGAAGTATTATAAAGATTCAAATGGGTTGTGGCGTTTAGAAATAGCAGCTGATAATGTACGTTTCTCTTCTAGTAAAAAGACACTTGCTGAAGAAATTGACGATATCAAGACCGATATTGAAAAAACAATAGTGTCTGTAGACGTTGAATATTACTTATCAACTTCAGCTACATCCACAGTAGGAGGATCATGGAGTACATTACCCCCTCCTTGGGTTAACAGCAAGTATATGTGGAGTCGTACAGTTACTACATATAACACGGGTAATGTTGAATACTCACCAAATCAAAATGGAGTGTGTATTGCCGGAGCGACTGGAAGCACAGGTAACGCTGGTAAAGGTGTAGTATCAATCGTAGAAGAGTATTATAAATCTACGTCATCATCGTCCCTTGCTGGAGGCTCTTGGAGTGAAGTTTATCCCGGATGGGAGAATGACACCTATATTTGGACAAGGTCTATCATAACATATACAGATAATACAACAACCACTACAGAAGCTATATGTGTAACTGGATCTAAAGGAGAAAAAGGTGATACTGGAGCACGAGGATTACAGGGAATACAAGGTCCTAAAGGTGAACAAGGAATCGCTGGTACAAACGGTAAAACATCTTATTTTCACATTAAGTATTCGTCTGTAGCTTCACCTACGGCAGCTTCTCAGATGTCTGAAACACCTAATACCTACATAGGAACATACGTAGACTATACAGCTACCGATTCGGATGACCCTAAGAAATACACATGGTACCGTTTCCAAGGTTTACAGGGTGTAAAAGGTGATAAAGGTATCCCGGGTACAAATGGTACAAACGGTAAAACATCTTATCTTCACATTAAGTACTCTAACGATGGCGGTAAGACATTTACTGCTAACAACGGTGAGACAACCGGTGATTATATCGGTCAGTGTACAGACTTTAATGCAACTGATCCTACGAGCGTATCAGCTTATACATGGAGTAAGATTAAAGGAGAAAAAGGTGATACTGGAGCACGAGGATTACAGGGAATACAAGGTCCTAAAGGTGAACAAGGAATCGCTGGTACAAACGGTAAAACATCTTATTTTCACATTAAGTATTCGTCTGTAGCTTCACCTACGGCAGCTTCTCAGATGTCTGAAACACCTAATACCTACATAGGAACATACGTAGACTATACAGCTACCGATTCGGATGACCCTAAGAAATACACATGGTACCGTTTCCAAGGTTTACAGGGTGTAAAAGGTGATAAAGGTATCCCGGGTACAAATGGTACAAACGGTAAAACATCTTATCTTCACATTAAGTACTCTAACGATGGCGGTAAGACATTTACTGCTAACAACGGTGAGACAACCGGTGATTATATCGGTCAGTGTACAGACTTTAATGCAACTGATCCTACGAGCGTATCAGCTTATACATGGAGTAAGATTAAAGGAGAAAAAGGTGATACTGGAGCGAAGGGCGATAAAGGAGCAACAGGCGCAGCAGGCAAAGGTGTTAAGTCGACCGAGATCGCATACCAAGCGAGTACATCAGGAACGACAATTCCGACTGGAACTTGGTCTGCATCAATACCAACCGTATCAGCTGGATCGTTTCTATGGACAAGAACCGTCATTACTTATACTGATAATTCAAAATCAACGTCATATTCCATAGGTAAGATGGGGAATACCGGTGCTACTGGGGCAAAAGGTGATAAAGGCGCGACTGGACCGACTGGACCGACTGGTGCTGCTGGTAAAGGTGTTAAGTCAACAGCCATTACGTATCAAGCAGGCAGTTCCGGAACATCTGCACCTACTGGTACTTGGTCTGCATCGGTTCCAGCAACCAGTGCAAGTAAACCATTTCTTTGGACGAAAACAGTCATTACGTATACCGATAACGGAACATCGACCATATATTCTGTCGGAAGTACTCCAGATAGTATACAAGTTGGCGGACGAAATCTCATCAGAAACAGTAAAGGTGATACTAAAGCTGGCTTTTTTAGTAATTTCACTAAGGGATCTGACGGTTATTATGAAGTAACCCTGTCATCAAAAGGTAACTATCCATCCGTTGATTTAGGCGGTGGGTTTGTAGTCAGTGGACGCGAATACCCCGTTGGTGAAAAATATATATGGTCTTATGATATTATGTACACTTCGTGGAATTTTCCGGCGGGTACAAGTGTTCGAGAATTATGGATGGGGCAACGATATAGTTCAATACCATCAGGTCAAACAGGAACCGGAGCATGGACAGGTATAACACAGCACACATTACCCAAAGTTGGTAGTGATGGATGTGTACTGAATTCATGGCATCATGTCACACGATTAGTAACGATTCCTACACGAGCATCGTCTAATGTTAGTTTACAAACTGCAATACAGTTTAATAATCCAAGCACTAGCGTTGAAGCAAGCATAACATTCCGTTTAAAGAACATTAAGTTAGAAAAAGGTAACAAAGCAACTGATTGGACACCTGCTCCAGAAGATATTGACAACCGTTTCGATGCCGCCGAAACCCGTATCACACAGGCGGAGACAAGTATTGAGACAACAAACAACCAGATTGCTCTAAAAGCTTCAACAGAGACCGTCACAGAGATAGGTAACCGTGCTAACCAGCTGGACAAAGCCTTATCAGACGCTTTAGTTACAATTAATAAGAATAGGGACGCGATAGCAACTCTTACCGCTAGAGATTTCAAGGTGCAATTCACAACACTTACCAATCAGTTAACACAGCTCAATGGTGATCTTACTTCATACAAAAAAGAAGTAGGTAACTGGATGCGTTTCGATGCCGACGGTAATTTAGTTCTCGGAGCAACGAGAGAAGAAGGACAAGATGCATATGAGCTTAAGCTTACTAAAAGTCGTATCAGCTTCATGCTCAATGACGTTGAAGTAGCTTACATAAGTAACAATGAATTATATATTACAAACTCGACAGTCGTTCAGAATTTGAAGATTGGACGATTTGTATGGGAAGTTCGAGGTAATGGTAATCTCGGACTAGTATGGAGGTGATTTAATGGCTGCAGAAGGATGGTTGGGTGTAACGTGTGCACCAGCATCTGGAACCAATATTTTAGAATCCCACCAATACGATGTCACCGTCAATTTCCAAATAGGATTCAACTATGGTGGTAAAAACGGTTACGGTGCATCATATAGTATAACATGTGATGGACAAACTCAAAATGGAACAGCGACATTCTCTGTACCAAGTGCTAACGGACAAGGAATGAAATGGGCTAATATCGGCACAAAGACGTTCAGAGTTACAATGGACAAAAGCGGACTGGCTAAAACAATTTCCATATCAGCAGGCATTAATACTGGTGTAAGCCCTTCCTATGTTAGTGCTAGTACAACATATACACTAAACGCTGTCACGTGGGAATGGACTGTAAGTTATAACGCTAATGGCGGATCGGGTGACATATACACTGATTATGTGCAATATAAAAGTGCATATATGACGAGAGCTAACTGGTTTAAAAGAACAGGACATACGTTCACCGGATGGAACGAAGCAGCAAACGGTAGCGGTACTAGTTGGACAAATTATATTAACAAGCCATGGACATGGACTTATACTAAGAGTATAACGCTTTTCGCACAATGGAAAATAAATACCTACACAGTATCCTATAATGCAAACGGAGGCTCTGGAGCACCTGGATCACAAACAAAGACTTTCGGACAAGCATTGACGTTGTCAGGAACTAAACCAACCAGACCGAACTATACTTTTAAAGGCTGGTCGACTAATAAGTCGGCTGTATCAGCTGAGTATGCGGCTGGAGGCTCGTATTATACAGATAGTAACGTAACATTGTACGCTGTGTGGGAGTTAGCATATTGGTCTCCAAAAATAAACAATATTTCATTAGCACGGTGCAATTCAGATGGCACTTTGAATAACTATGGTACATATGTCAAAGTAGTATTCAATTGGGAGTGCTGCCAAATAATCGGCTCCAATCCGATAAGTTCAATCACAGTGGGCTATGCGACTATTGGCAGCACAACGTTTACGAACACCGCTGTAACAGCATCTGGTAATAAAGGAACATCCAGTGTAGTAATTGGTGATAATAAACTTTCAGTCGATAATCAGTATAATATACAGATTACAATCATCGACTCTAAGAAAGGCACAAGTGCATCGACATATCCACTAAGTGCAGCCGCATTTACTATAGATTTTAAATCAGGTGGAAAAGGCGTAGCTATTGGTAAGCCGGCAGATACAGATAATCTATTCGATGTGAAATGGGCTACAAGAATCAGAGACACATTAACTGTTAATAAGAATGCAACCATCGGCGGACTAACAATAGGAAATAACCCAGTTAACGATTATGTTATAGCGCAAGGACGATCCGGTATTTGGACATATCGTAAATGGAATAGTGGTTTTGCTGAATGTTGGTGTACCACATCAAATAAGGTAGCTACTGACACGAAATGGGGGAACGTATATTACTACCAGGCTTTACAAGGTGGATATGCTTTACCATTTACATTTATACAGACCGGCGATTTCCAAGATGACCCACAGGGCTTTGTAGATATTCAAACGCCTGGCGGTAACTATTCGTTTCAAATTGCCAATCGTTGTACAACAACAGCAGCTCCAAAAGGGTATGTTATGTGTCCGGTACAACAAACGAGTGGGATTGAGACGTACTTTACATTCTATATAAGAGGCAGGTGGAAGAAATGACAAACGGCTACTACACATCAGAGGTACGTATCAAAAAAGACGCTATGCCGATCGATAATATAACAAAATTCGCATGGAACGATGACGATTATGAGACTGTAGAAGTATTTGTAGAGTATACAGAAGAAGAAATGGCTGAGATAGCCCGACGCGAAGCAGCTTCAACAGATACTATCATCGCAGATTTGGACGACGCTATATGTGCATTGTATGAGGAAAATCTTGCTTTGAAGAATACCTCAGCTGATTTGGATGATGCAGTATGCTACTTATACGAACAGATACTGGAGGTAAACAATGACAAACAAAGCAATACTTAATGCCTACGTTAGGCGTATTAAAAGAGGTACTATTACAATTGATGACGTACCAGAAGAAATACGTGAAAATGTTGAAAAGATTTTACAGGAGGAATAAATTATGGATTTTACAATGTTAACTAAATATTATGTACTCGTAGTAGTAGTGGCGTGCCTTGTAGTTGGATACTGCATTAAGCACGCTACTTTTTTGAAAAAGATCCCGAACGACGATATTCCGGTAATCCTTGCTGTATTTGGAGCTGTTCTAAATGCAGTAGTATCAGGCGTGTCAGTCGAATCAATTGTGTTTGGTGCACTTATGGGACTATCTTCTACAGGATTGCATCAGCAGTTTAAAGCTTTCATTGAAGGTAGCAATAACGATACAAATGAGGAGAAAGTCTAATGAACTTTACAATTTCAACAGATCAGATTATCTGGTTCTGTACATTCGTAGGAGCTTTGGCTGCTTTATGGAAAATAGTTAAGGAAGCTAAAAGACCGAATGACGAATTGCGAGCAGAAGTAGATAGACATGATCATCTTCTCGATAACGATAACATTCGTTTGAAAGAGGTTGAGAACTCTAATCAGATGATTCTTAAATGTATGCTGGTGATAATCAATCATGAGATAACCGGTAACGGAATAGACAAAATGAAAGAAGCCAGAGACGACCTACAAGAATATTTGATTAAGAAATAATTCAAAATGGAAGAGAGCAGGTATCGTAAATGAAACTTACTCTCTTCTTTTTATCCCGTATGTAGGTTACAAATAGGTTTTGTATTATGAATGCAAGAAAGGAGGAGCACATATACATTACTAAAAAGAAAGGATACCACATGCAAAATAAAGAAGAAAAAGATATTAAGGTTAAAGTGGTGTACGGGAATAAAACACTGCTGGAATGTATGAAGAATATTATAAAAAATAGCCGAAAATGATGGAAAAATACCCTGTATGGTGTTAGTATTTATGTACAATATCATATGGGGTATAACATTTTAGAGATTGGAGAATCAGAATATGGAAAAAGCAGTGTTATACCTTAGATTATCAAAAGAAGATCAAGACAAATTATCAGAAGGAGATGATAGTGCTAGTATCAAAAATCAGAGATTACTGTTGACCGACTATGCGTTAGAACATAATTATCAAATAGTTGACGTATACTCTGATGATAACGAGAGCGGATTATATGACGATCGCCCAGACTTTGAGCGTATGATTGAAGACACAAAACTCGGTAAGTTTTCAGTAATTATAGCAAAAACACAATCTCGCTTTTCACGTAATATGGAGCATATCGAAAAATATCTACATCATAATTTCCCAATACTCGGTATCCGATTCATAGGAGTTGCTGATGGCACAGATACAGCTGATGTAAATAATAAAAAAGCTAGACAAATCAACGGACTCGTTAATGAATGGTATTGCGAAGATTTGTCTAAGAATATTAAAAGTTCTTTTAGAGCTAAAATGAAAGATGGACAATATCTTGGACCATCATGCCCATACGGATATATAAAAGACCCAGAAAACCATAATCGCCTAATAATAGACCAGTATGCCGCTGACGTAGTTCGAGAGATATTTAAACTATATTTACAAGGTTGTGGAAAAGGTAGGATTGGACGTATTTTAAGTGAACGCGGTATCTTGATTCCTTCGATATATAAGCGTGAAGTGCTAGGATTAAATTACCACAATGCTAATGCTAAAGCTGAAACTAAATTATGGTCGTACCAAACAATACATCAGATACTAAATAATGAAATGTATATCGGGAATATGGTTCAAAACAAATCGAACACGATATCCTATAAAGACAAAACTACAAAGCCAACCAAACGGTCTGAGTGGATAATTGTTCAAGACACTCATGAGCCTATTATATCGAAGGAAATATTTGACAGAGCAAAAGAACTACAAAAAATAAGAACCAAGGAAGTCAATACTGAGCAGAAATACATCGGCATTTTTTCTGGTTTGTTGTACTGTGCTGATTGTAACCATACTATGAATAGATCATATAATCGTCGCAGAGAACATTTTTTTGAAGGATACGTGTGCTCGACTTATAAGAGACATGGTACCAAAGCTGGGTGTAATAGTCACCACATAAAATATGACGTTTTGTACCGAGCAGTTTTAAAATCTATAAAGTGCGAAGCTCGTAAAATATTGTCTGATAATGATGTAGACGAGTTGAAGAAAATGAATATCATTAATGAACGCGAGCATCAAATAGATATGAGTTTCAATGATATATGTGATAGAGTAGAAAAAATTAAAAAACATAAACATAAAACTTATGAAGCTTACATAGACGAGTTGATCTCAATTGACGAATATAAGTCATATACTGAAAAATATAATAGAGAGTTGCAAGATTTAGAGAAACAAATTAAGGCATTGGAAGAAGAAAAGAAAAATGCCTACAAAGTAGATCAAGAATATAAACAGTGGGTTAATACGTTTTCTGAATATGCTAATGTTGATACACTTACCAGAGCAATAGTTGTAGAGCTAATTGAAAGAATTGATGTATATAATGATGGTAGTATAAAGATACATTATCGATTCAAAAACCCATACGAAACAAATAAATAATATGTCTCCTATTATTAAACGATGCATGTGTAACTATGAGTGAATGTATCTGCGGTAATGAACAAGAATTTGTAAAACAAATGAATGAGCGGGCAAAAGGACTTGGAATGAAACATACAAACTTCGTAAACTGCAACGGATTAGATGCAGATGGTCATGAGATGAGTGCCAGAGACATTGCACTCATGTCGCGGGAACTGATGACCAGATATCCGCAGATAAAGGACTACTGTACGGTCTGGATGGAAAATATCACGCATACAACTGCCCGTGGTTCTTCAGAATTTGGCCTGACGAATACAAATAAGCTGATCCGGCAGTACGAATATGCCACTGGTCTGAAAACCGGATCCACCGGAAAGGCAAAGTTCTGTGTATCGGCAACGGCAAGTAAGAATGGTGTGGATCTGATCGCAGTAATTATGGGCGCTGAAGATTCAAAAAGCCGTTTTAAGGATGCGGTAACCTTATTGAATTATGGATTTGGGAAATGTCAGATTTATAAAGCAAAAGAACGGAAACTGCCAGTAGTTCTGGTGAAAGGTGGCAAAGAAGATCATCTAAAGATTCAATATGAGGAAGGATTTACTTATGTAGATACAGAAGGATCCGATTTATCGAAAGTCGAAGAAGTAACAGAAATTCCAGATGAAGTAAAAGCACCTGTGAAAAAAGGGGAAACAGTTGGTCGGATTTGTTATCGGATAAATGGGAAAGAAATTGGATCCGTAAATCTGATTGCTTCAACACCTGTGGAAAAGGCAGATTTTGGAGATTATCTAAAAAAGATTTGGAAGAAATTATTATAACACTTGTCGGGAACATGGAAAATGTTTTATAATAAAGGGTACGAATGCGGGTAGCTCAGAATAATATTCAGTCTGTTTTATGAAATTTTACTACCCGCAATGGATATAAAAATACAGGAGGCAGATTAAATTAATGATTACAGAACGTATTGATCATACATTATTAAGAGCAGATGCAACAGAGGAAGATATCCGTGGATTATGTGAGGAAGCAGTTACGTACGGATTTCATTCTGTTTGTGTGAATTCAAGTTGTGTTGCGCTTTGTGCCTCTCTTCTGAAAAATACAGGAATTAAAGTATGTACCGTGATTGGTTTTCCGTTAGGAGCAATGTCAACAACTGCGAAGATTGCAGAAGCAACAGCAGCAGTGAAAGACGGCGCAGAAGAGCTGGATATGGTTATCCATATTGGGGCATTGAAGAGTGGAAACTGGGATTATGTAAGAAGAGATATCGGTGCGGTTGTAGCTGCTGCCGGGGATGACGTGATTGTAAAGGTGATTCTTGAGACATGTCTGCTTACAGACGAAGAGATTCAGGAGGCTTGTCTTGTAAGCCGTGATGCAGGTGCAGACTATGTAAAAACTTCTACCGGTTTCTCAACCGGTGGAGCAACTGTAGAAGCAGTTTCTCTTATGAAGCGTACGGTTGGCTCTGACATGAAGGTAAAGGCATCCGGTGGTATTCATACACTGGAAGATGCACGGAAGATGTTTTATGCAGGTGCAGACCGTATTGGATCAAGTTCCGGTGTGGCGATTGCAGAAGCTGAGATGTCCGAGATACATACGATATGAGCATCCTAGGTTTTTTCACAGTTCTTTTTCTGATTGTGTGCGCGGTTATATTAGCAGAAATGTATCGGGAGCAGCATTCTTTTTGTGTAACACATTACGAAGTACATTCACCAAAGATAACTTGCACAGCCGAAAAAGACCCAGTGAACAGAATTATTTTTTTAAGTGATATGCACAACCATGTTTATGGTAAGCAGAACAATAAATTGTTCGAAGCTATAAAAGCAGAACAGCCGGATCTGATTTTAATTGGCGGAGATATGCTGGTGGCAAAAAATGACGTGCGATACCAAGAGGCACTGGATTTTGTCAGTCATCTGCCGCAGCTCTGCCCGGTTTATTATGCGAGTGGAAATCATGAACAGAGAATCAAAGAGAATCAGGAAAACTATTCTTTGTGTTATGAAGAGTATCGTAAAAAGTTACAGGCAGAAGGGGTTCGTTTTCTGGAAAATGAAAGTTGCGATATTCTGTTGGGAAATCAACCGATTCATATCAGCGGATTGGAACTCCCACTGATTGTGAATAAAAAATTCCGCAAGGCGGATATCACCGCTAAAGATGTACGCAGATGCCTGGGAGAAAAGCATACTACAGGAAATCAGGAAAAACAGCAGGAGACAACAGAGAATTTCGCAGACACCAGTTATCACATTCTGCTTGCCCACAATCCATCCTATATGGAAGCTTATAAGGAATGGGGTTCCGATCTGATTTTGTCTGGACATTTACATGGAGGATGTGTACGCTTGCCGGGAATTGGCGGCGTGATCACTCCGCAGGCATTTCTTTTTCCAAAATATTCAGGAGAGATGACCGTGGAGGGAGAACAGACGATCATCGTCAGCAAAGGGCTTGGAACACATACATTTAATGTGAGACTGTTCAATCCGGCAGAAGTGATTGCAATCACCCTTTGCAGATAAAAGGAGATTATTATGGGAATACCGGTAAAACTGGAAGTATTTGAAGGGCCGTTGGATCTGCTCCTTCATCTGATTGAGAAGAATAAAGTTGATATTTACGATATCCCCATTGTGGAGATTACGAATCAGTACATGGAATATATCCGTCAGATGCAGCGGGAAGATCTGAATGTGATGAGTGAATTTCTTGTTATGGCAGCGACACTATTGGATATTAAATGCAAGATGCTTCTTCCAAAAGAAGTCAAAGAAGACGGAGAGGAAGAAGATCCAAGGCAGGAACTGGTTGAACAGCTGCTACAGTATAAAATGTATAAATACATGTCTTATGAGCTCAGAGACCGCCAGGTAGATGCGGATCTGATTTTATATAAGAATCCGACAATTCCGGAAGAAGTTCTGGAATATGTGGAGCCAGTTGATCTTGACCTTTTACTTGGGGATCTGACAATGGTACAGTTAAAGAAAGTTTTTCAGGAAGTTATGCGTCGGCAGACAGATAAAGTGGATCCGGTAAGAAGTAAATTTGGCAAGATTGAGAAAGAGGAAGTTTCACTCACAGATAAGTTCCTTTATGTGCGTGATTATTTACAGGAACACCGCCGGTTCAGTTTCCGTCAGCTTCTTCAGAAGCAGAAAAGTAAAATGCATGTTGTTGTTACATTTCTTGCGATTCTTGAAATGATGAAGCTGGGTGAAATTTATGTTGAACAAGAATCTACTTGTGGTGAGATCATGATTGAGAGAAAAGGAGACGTAGTGTAAATGGCAGGAGTAAAAACACTTCAGGCTGCAATTGAAGCTATTTTATTTACAATGGGAGAGTCTGTTGAACTAAGTAAAATTGCGAAAGCAATCGAACAGGATGAACAGACAACCGAAGAATTACTTCGGGATCTGATGAAGAAATACGAATCAAAGAACAGAGGAATCCGCATCATTGAACTGGACAAGTCTTATCAGATGTGTACAAAGAAGGAAATGTATGACTATCTGATCCGTGTGGCAAAGCAGCCAAAGAAATATACTCTGACGGACGTTCTTCTTGAGACAATGTCAATCATTGCATACAAACAGCCGATCACTAAGATCGAGGTAGAGAAGATCCGCGGAGTAAAATCTGATCACGCAGTAAATAAACTTGTGGAATATGGTCTGGTAGAAGAAGTCGGAAGACTTGATGCACCGGGAAGACCAATTCTTTTCGGCACGACGGAAGAATTCTTAAGAAGATTCAGTGTACCGTCGATTGATGATCTTCCGTCATTGAATCCGGAACAGCTGGAACATTTCAAAGAAGAAGCAGAAGATGAGGCAAAGATCCGTATGGATATTTGATTTTTGAATTCTACGACTTACATTGGAATCATAAAATTAAAAGAAGACTGGAGCTTCCAATATAGACAGGAAATCAATTGATGATAGAATTTAAAAAGTGGTATTTCAGAATCTATTTATTCTTTGTTCGCATACTGATTGTCAGCATGATCATTGGAATTTCTTTTCCGGTTCATGTTTTTGGAACTACATCTGATCATGCAGGACAAAACTGGAAGATAAATGTCAGTTCTAACGAACGTCAGGTAGTTCCAGATGAGCTAAAACAATTATACGCCCTGTCTGCCGTCTTAATGGATGCAGACAGTGGGCGTATTTTATTTTCCAAAAATGGACAGGAAGAACGGGCAATGGCAAGTACAACAAAGATTATGACTTGCATCCTTGCATTAGAGAGCGGCATAATGGATTCAGAAAATCAGATTGTTACAGTAAGCGATCAGGCTGCTGCACAGCCAAAGGTACATCTTGGAATGGTTGCAGGAGAACGGTTTTATTTAAAAGATCTTCTTTATTCCTTAATGCTGGAGTCACATAATGACTCTGCGGTTGCAATTGCAGAAGCTGTTGCCGGAAGTGTAGAGAAATTCGCAGATCTGATGAACCAAAAAGTGCGGATGATCGGCTGTTATTCTACTTATTTTATCACACCAAATGGATTAGATGCAGCAGATTCAAATGGAATCCATCACACTACAGCAGAAGATCTTGCAAGGATCATGCGTTATTGTATTATGAATTCTAAGAAACAGGAAGAATTTCTTACGATCACGCGTACCGAAACCTATCAGTTTCAAGATATTGAAGGAAAACGGTCGTTCAGCTGTTATAATCATAATGCATTCTTAAATATGATGGACGGTGCTCTTTCCGGAAAAACAGGATTTACTTCAGATGCCGGATATTGTTATGTCGGTGCGCTGCGTAGAGATACACGGACATTTATTGTTGCACTCCTTGCCTGCGGATGGCCAAATAATAAGAGTTATAAATGGTCCGATATGAGAACTCTTATGACTTATGCTTTGGATCATTATCAATATAAGACATTTGAAATTGAATTACCTGTCCGGCAGATATTTATAAATAATGGGATAAAGGCACGTTCAGATACGATAGATTATCCCGGTAAAAACGGAACCAAAATTCCTCTTACTGCAAATCTGACACCTGTTTCTTTCCTATTGAAAGAAGATGAAACGATTTCTGTTGACTATGAGATTCCTGATCAGTTGGATGCTCCTGTAAGGAAAGGAATGCAAGTCGGCAGGATTCGCTGTACGTTAAATGACAAATTGATCCGTGAATATCCCGTCTATACAACACAGAATGCAGAAAAGAGAACCTTCAAAAAATGTGTAGAATATATTTTCCACCTGTTTTCTATACAAAATTCGTACCCAAAAGCAGGAAATGTTAAAAAAGATCAAGCGAGGTGATTAAAATAGTCACTACAATCTAAGACTTTCCTGTGCTAATATAAACGAGTGTTAAAAAACAACAACTAAATTGATTAAATATAAGAGAGGTACACATTATGGAAAACTGGAGGAAATACGAAAAGACTTACTTTATGCCACCTGAGCCATGTTATGACTGGGTAAAGAAAGATTCAATTGACAAAGCACCAATCTGGTGCAGTGTTGACTTGAGAGATGGTAACCAGGCGCTGATCGAGCCGATGAGTCTGGATGAAAAGTTGGAATTCTTCCAGCTGCTTGTGGATGTAGGATTCAAGATGATCGAAGTTGGATTCCCGGCTGCGTCTGAGACGGAATATCAGTTTTTAAGAACATTGATCGAGCAGAACATGATTCCGGATGACGTTACGATCCAGGTTCTGACACAGGCAAGAGAGCATATTATCAGAAAAACATTTGACGCTGTCAAAGGTGCTCCACATGCTATTATCCATGTATATAATTCAACATCTGTTGCACAAAGAGAACAGGTATTTAAGAAAGATAAAGAGCAGGTAAAACAGATTGCAATTGACGGTGCAAAGCTTTTGAAAGAGTTAGCAGAAGAAACAGATGGAAACTTTACATTCCAGTACAGTCCGGAAAGTTTTCAGGGAACAGAAGTTGACTATGCCTTGGAAGTCTGCAACGCAGTTCTTGAGATCTGGCAGCCAACAGCTGACAACAAAGCAATCATCAACCTGCCTACAACAGTGGAAAATGCTATGCCTCATGTATTCGCAAGTCAGGTAGAGTATTTTAACAAGCATCTGCGCGACAGAGAGAATGTAATTCTTTCTCTGCATCCACACAATGACAGAGGATCAGGAGTTTCAGATGCTGAGCTTGGAATCCTTGCCGGTGCTGATAAAATCGAAGGAACATTGTTCGGAAACGGAGAGAGAACAGGTAACGTAGATATTATCACACTTGCAATGAATATGTTTTCTCAGGGTGTGAATCCTGAACTTGATTTCTCTAATATGAGTGACATTTGTGAAATCTATGAACGCGTGACAAGAATGAAAGTTTCTCCGCGCCAGCCATATGCAGGAGATCTTGTATTTACAGCATTCTCCGGTTCACATCAGGATGCGATTGCGAAAGGTATGACCTGGAGAGAGGAGCATGACTGTCAGACATGGACTGTTCCATATCTCCCGATCGATCCACAGGATGTTGGCAGAAGATACGATTCCGATGTAATTCGTATTAACAGCCAGTCAGGAAAGGGTGGCGTAAACTATATCCTGAAGCAGAGCTTTGGAATCAGCTTACCGGAAAAGATGAGAGAAGAAGTCGGATATCTTGTAAAAGATGTTTCCGACAAGGCTCACGAAGAACTTACACCAGACAATGTATATCATATCTTTGAAGACCATTACATCAATGCGAAACCAATTTTCAGTGTTGATGAATGCCACTTTAAACAAGAAGATGGAATTGTCGCAGAAGCAACGATTCACCACAATGGAAGCAACCGCAAGATCACAGGTGTTGGAAACGGACGTCTGGATGCTGTCAGCAATGCGATCAAGCATTATTTTGATATCGAATTTGAACTTGCATTTTACGAGGAGCATTCTTTGACAAAAGGATCTTCTTCCAGAGCTGTTGCTTATGTCGGTGTTATTTCCAACAAGAAGCGTTACTGGGGTGTCGGAGTTGATGCCGATATTATCAAAGCATCTATTGAAGCACTCGTTGTTGCAGTGAATAAATTGGATAGCGTACAGAGATCCCAGACATGCAAGGATGAAAGATTATTAGATATTACAAATTATATTTACGCAAATTATAAAGAGGTTACATTGGACGATCTTGCTGAGAAGTTCTTCCTTTCAAAACCATATTTGTCAAAATACATTAAAGAAAAATCAGGAATGACATTCGGAGATATTCTGAAAGAAATCCGTATGAAAAAGGCAAGAGCAATGCTTAAGAGCAGCAGTGCAACTGTAGAAAGTATTGCAGAATCTGTGGGATATCAGAATGTAGAGCATTTTAACAGAACATTTAAAAAACTGTATAATATCACACCGGTACAGTATAGAAACAAACCTTGATCCCGATTCGAGTTTGACTAAATTTAGAAATGTAATCTTAAAACAAATCGCCTGACAGTTACCATAAGTAGTAGCTGTCAGGCGATTACTGTTATGCAGATTCATTATTCTGCTAATTCTTCCCACAATTCATACAATTCTTCTAATCTTGCTTCATTTGCAGCGCGTTCTGTTGAAAGTTTCTGGCACTCAATAGAGTTCGAATAAACTTCCTCTTTCGTCAGTTCCTCGTCAATCTCTGTGTTGCGATCTTCAAGTTTTGCGATTTCTTCTTCTGTTTTCTTCAACTCATTTTTACGTTTACGTTCACGTGCCTGCTGTTCCTTCTGTTCCTGCCAGCTTAATTTTGAATCCGAAGCAGGAGTGGATGCAGCAGAATTGCCTGAATTGGATACATTTTCTGCATTTGTTTCATTTCCAGAAGCATAAGCAAGTGTCAGTGCTTCTTTTTTCTCCAGATAATAATCGTAGTTTCCGATGTAATTAACAAATGTCTGATTCACCAGTTCAAGGATTCTGGAGGCTGTCTGATTGATAAAATAACGGTCATGGGATACATAAAGTATCGTTCCGCTGTAGTTATTTAATGCTTCTTCCAGAATTTCTTTGGAAGTAATATCCAGATGGTTGGTCGGCTCATCAAGGATTAGAAAATTTGCTTCCGAAAGCATAAGTTTGGCAAGTGATACGCGGCCTTTTTCTCCACCGCTTAACGTATGAATTTCTTTGAACACTTCATCTCCGGTAAACTGGAATGCAGCGAGTGTATTTCTGATCTGTGTATTGGTAAGATCAGGATAGTCATCAGAAATCTCATCAAAAATGGTCTTATCATCATGAAGTACGTGATGTTCCTGGTCGTAATAACCAATCGTCACTTTGGATCCAAGTGTGAATTCGCCCTGATCCGCTGCAATAACCTGATTAATGATCTTTAAAAGTGTTGTCTTTCCGGTTCCGTTATCACCAATCACAGCGACATGTTCGCCACGTTTGATTTCAAAACTGATATCACTGAAGAGAACCTGACTGTCAAATTGCTTTGAGAGATGTTCCACTGTAAGAACATCATTTCCGCTGATCTGCGATGGTTCCAGCGTAAAATGCATTTCTTTCGTACTGTCAACCGGTTTGTCCAATGGCGTAATCCTGTCAAGCATTTTCTCACGACTCTCTGCACGTTTGATTGATTTTTCACGATTGAAAGACTTTAATTTATCAATAACAGCCTGCTGATGTTTGATCTCACGCTGCTGATTCATGTATTCTTTCAGCTGTGCATCTCGGATCTGCTGTTTTTTCATTGCATAATCTTTATAATTCCCAAGGTACATGCGAACCTGTGCATTGTCAATCTCAACAACTTTTGTGACAACACGATTCAGGAAATAACGGTCATGGGAGACGATAAATACCGCTCCGGAATAATTGATCAGATATGTTTCCAGCCAGGCAATGGAATTCAGATCCAAGTGGTTTGTCGGCTCATCAAGCAGGAGGATATCCGGACTTGTAAGCAGTAATTTCCCGAGAGAAACACGGGTCTTCTGACCTCCTGAAAGTGTATCTGTCTGTTTATTAAAATCGTCTTCCGTAAACCCAAGTCCCTTTAATACACCAGTAATCTCACTTTCGCAGGCATAACCGTTTCTTGCATCAAATTCAGACTGTAGACGATTGTAGGTCTCCAGGCGGCTCTGCAATTCCTCACCTTCCAGATGCTTCAGTTCATGTTCAATGGAACGAATCTGAGCTTCCATTGCAAAAATATCCGCTTTTGCACTTTTTACTTCCTCATAAATGGTATTTCCGGATTTTAAATCCTGACGCTGCGCAAGATAACCGAGTGTCTTTCCTTTCGCGAGAATAACCTCTCCACCATCAAGAGGTTCTTCTCCGATGATCATCTTAAGGATTGTTGATTTCCCGGCGCCGTTCACACCGACAAGAGCAGCTTTCTCACGATCTTCAATATGAAAGGAGCCGTCTCGTACAATTTCGCGTTCCCCAAACGCTTTTTCTATATTGTGACATGCGAGTATCATATATTTTCACCTCGTTTTTTGACTTCTAACATTATCATTATATAGAAAAATGTCGAAAATACAAGGAAAATATATGGATTTTAAAGGTTTTTGCAAAACAAAAGTTTGACAGAACTTTAACTCTTTTATATAATAAAGAGTAGTTTAAGAGTGGAGGGCTAAAAATTGGAACAGAGAAAGATATCACGCGCAGTCATTTCCAGACTTCCGAGGTACTACAGATATCTGGGAGATCTGCTGGAGGCTGGCGTAGAGAGAATTTCATCCAGTGACTTGAGTAAGAAGATGCATGTAACGGCTTCACAGATACGTCAGGATTTGAATAATTTCGGTGGATTCGGCCAGCAGGGGTACGGATACAATGTGAAATATCTTTATACAGAGATTGGAAAGATCTTAGGATTGGATAGATGTCATAATTTTATTATCATTGGTGCCGGTAATTTAGGACAGGCACTGGCAAACTATGCTTCCTTCGAAAGAAGCGGATTTATTCTGAAAAGTCTTTTCGATGTGAATCCTCGACTGGAAGGCGTAACGATCAGGGGGATTCCTGTGCGTATGGTTGATGAACTGGAAGATTTTCTTAAGAATAATGACATTGAAATTGCTGCACTGACACTTCCAAAATCAAAAGCAATTGAAGTGGCTGATATTCTGGTAGATAACGGTGTGAAGGGAATCTGGAATTTTGCACATACAGACCTTTCCCTTCCAAAGGATGTGGTCGTTGAGAACGTACATTTATCTGACACACTGATGAAGTTATCTTACAACCTTTGTCAGCAGGATAAAGAATAGAATCTAGCAAAGCTGCAAGGATGCTGTGGGACCAACTGACAAAAGGAGGTTTCGCAGCATCTGTTCATGTTAAAAGGAATTAATAATGATAGAAAGGTCAGGCGATAAGCATGAGATATCTTCCAAATGGGAAGCAGATGAGTGAAGCTGATGCACACACAATTCATGAAATTGGGATTCCATCCCTTGTACTTATGGAACGTGCAGCACTTCAGATTGTCGAGACAATGCATAAGAAAAATATTTCCACAGAAAAAAGTCTGATTGTTTGTGGAAGCGGCAACAATGGTGGAGACGGATTTGCAGTAGCAAGGCTCTTAACCGAACAGGGAAAGCATGCAGATGTACTATTTGCAGGGAAAGAAGCTTCTTTAAGTGAAGAATGTCGATGTCAGAAACAGATTGTAGAAAATATGGGGATTTCTGTATTCACAGAATTCCCGGATGAAGAATATACTGTAATAATTGATGCTGTATTTGGTGTTGGACTCTGCCGTGAAATCACAGGACATTATAAAGATGTGATCGACTGGATGAATCTTCAGGATGCAGAAAAAGTTGCTGTTGATATTCCATCCGGGATCTGTGCTGCAACAGGAAAGATTCTTGGGACAGCATTTCGAGCCGACCTTACAGTATGTATGGCATGTGTAAAATTAGGCTGTGAGCTTTTCCCTGGCAAGTCCTATGCAGGAGAGAGCATTCCGGTTGCGATTGGAATTGATCCGAAATATTTTTCGAATCGCCTGGATGTTTGTTATACCTTTGACAAAAATGATCTTGGAAAACTTCTTCCTTCGAGAATGATGAATTCGCACAAGGGAAGTTATGGAAAAGTTCTTATGATCACCGGAAGTCCCGGGATGGCTGGTGCTGCATTTCTTTCTGCCTGTGCTGCCTATACAGTTGGTGCCGGTCTAGTACAGATTTATACAGCAAGTGAAAACCGTCTGGCACTGCAGGAACTTCTTCCGGAGGCAATCATATCCTGCTATGATTCTTATGATGACAGTCAACTGTCTCATCTTCTTGACTGGGCTGATGTGGTTTGTATTGGCTGTGGACTTGGAATGGGACAGATTTCCGAAAAGATATTGAAAAATGTATTGAAAAATGTATCCTGTCCATGTGTCATAGATGCCGATGGACTTAATTTACTGAACAGGAATATAGAGTTATTAAATCAATGTTGTGCACCTGTGATTTTAACTCCACATATGAAAGAAATGTCAAGGCTGACCGGATGGAGTATTGATACGATCATGGAAGATCGCTTCCAGGCACTTGATCAGATCATAAAACAATCCGGACCGGATACAAAATCCTCCATAATCTGTGTGTTAAAAGACAGTCGTACTGTTGTCGCACAGACAAATCGGCAGAGATTTGTAAATCTCGCTGGTAATAACTCTATGGCAAAAGGTGGTTCCGGAGACGTTCTCGCCGGAACGATTGCAGGACTTCTTGCACAGCATATGGCACCATTTGAAGCCACTACTGTGGGAGTTTTCCTACATGCCTGTGGTGGAGATGAAGCGAAAAAGAGCAAAGGAAGTTACAGCGTATTAGCCAGAGACCTGATTCAGGGTATGGCCGATGCAATGAAGAATGCAAAGGAGTGCAGATAAATTATGAAACAGTATAACAGAGTATGTGCCCGGATCAATCTGGACGCAATTGCATATAATATGGAACAGATGAAAAATCGCATTGGTCAGGAGGGACGTTTAATAGCTGTTATCAAGACGGATGCATACGGACACGGAGCAGTTCCTCTTGCGGAAATGTTTGAGGAAACGCCTTATATCTGGGGCTACGCTGTAGCATGCATGGGAGAAGCAAGAACTTTAAGAGCACATGGAATCAAGAAACCAATCTTGATTCTTGGCTGTGTTTTTCCTGATGAGTATGAAGAAATGGTTGAAAAAGAAATCCGTGCAGCAGTTTATACAGAAGAAATGGCCAAGGGAATGGCTGAGGCTGCCGTAAGGTCAGGAAAGACCGCATTTCTTCACATAAAAATCGATACAGGAATGGGACGAATTGGATTCAAAGTAAGCAAAGAAAGTGTTGAGACAATTTCCAGAATCAGCAAACTTCCTAATATTAAAATGGAAGGAATGTTCACACACTTTGCAAAGGCAGATGAATTTGACAAGTCTTATACATTTGCCCAACATGAAAAATTCCTCTGGATGAAAGAACAGTTAGAAAAAAATGGAGTCCAGATCTCCTATTATGATTGTGATAACAGTGCCGGAATTATTGATTTTCCAGATATGAAGCATGATCTTGCCAGAGCCGGAATCTCTATTTATGGAATGTATCCGTCAGATGAAGTGAAAAAAGATGCTGTTGACCTGAAACCGGCACTGGAATTAATCAGCCATATCAGCTTTGTAAAGGATGTGGAAAAAGGAACTTCCATCAGTTACGGTGGAACTTTCGTTGCGCCAAAGAAGATGCGGATCGCTACGATTCCTGTCGGATACGGTGACGGATATCCGCGTTCCCTTTCAAATAAAGGATATGTTCTTATCCATGGAAAACGTGCAGATATTGTAGGAAGAGTCTGCATGGATCAGTTTATGGTAGATGTAACAGAGATTCCGGAAGCAAAATTCATGGATCCGGTTACTCTAGTCGGAAAAGACAATGACGCCGTTATCCGTGTAGAGGATCTTTCTGATCTGAGTGGAAGATTCAATTATGAATTTGTCTGTGATCTGAGCAAGCGTGTTCCGAGAGAGTATTATAAAAACGGTACGATCGTAAAACAGATTGATTATTTCGAATAACCGGAATTATTGAAAGAATCCGGTTGACATGCATACATCCGATAAAACCGGAGATACTTTAGTATGTTCTTAGAAAAAAACAAAAGGTTCTGAGAAGAATCAGAGAACAAATACGAAAAGTAACTGGAATATCGGAGTGTGAATGAATTGATAATTAAGCGGGGCGACATTTATTACGCAGATCTTAGTCCTGTCGTTGGTTCCGAACAAGGTGGAATCCGGCCGGTACTTATAATACAGAATAATATAGGCAACAGACATAGTCCAACCATCATCTGTGCCGCAATTACGTCGAAGATGAATAAGGCAAAATTGCCGACACATATTGAAATCTGTACAAATGATTATAATATTATGAAAAATTCAGTCATTCTGCTGGAACAGATCCGTACAATTGACAAGAAAAGACTGAGAGAATATGTCTGTCATATCGATCAGGAACGAATGAAAAAAATTGACCAAGCAATAAGAATCAGTCTGGATCTTACTACATAAATCCAACCAAATTCTTTACAGAACAAAAAAAGCGTGGTAAAATCATAAGGATAGTGCTTTACAGAACTTAGTGTGTATCTGTAAATGCAAGTGAATTTATATAAAATACATTGATACAATAGAAAAGGAGAATCAGAATATGTCAGGACATTCTAAATTTGCGAATATCAAGCATAAGAAAGAAAAGAATGATGCAGCGAAAGGAAAGATTTTTACAAAGATTGGACGTGAACTTGCAATTGCTGTTAAGGAAGGTGGAAGTGCTGATCCGACAAACAACAGCAGACTTCGTGATGTTATTGCAAAAGCAAAAGCAAACAACATGCCGAATGATACAATCGAGAGAAATATCAAAAAAGCTGCCGGAGAAGGAACTGCTGATAACTATGAGCGTATTACATATGAAGGATATGGACCGAACGGAACCGCTATTATCGTTAAGACTCTTACAGATAACAAGAACCGTACAGCTTCCAATGTAAGAAATGCATTTACAAAGGGATGCGGAAACGTAGGAACACCTGGATGTGTATCTTTCATGTTCGATGAAAAAGGACAGATCATTATTGATAAAGAAGAGTGCGATATGGACTCTGATGATCTTATGATGACTGTACTTGATGCAGGTGCTGAAGACTTTAACGAAGAAGAAGACAGCTACGAAGTATTAACAGCACCGGAAGACTTCAGTGATGTTCGTCTGAAGATGGAAGAAGCCGGAATCCCTATGGTTTCTGCTGAAGTTACAATGATTCCACAGACATATGTTGATCTTACAAAAGAAGAAGATATTAAAAACATCCAGAAAACACTTGATCTTCTTGATGAAGATGATGATGTTCAGGACGTATACCATAACTGGAACGAATAATCAGTTATAAGAAATGGGGGACAATGATGAGTAATTACAAGATGGAAACTAAATGTGTACAGTCCGGTTACAATCCGGGAAACGGTGAACCACGTGTGCTCCCGATCGTACAAAGCACAACATTCCGTTACACCAGCAGTGATCAGATGGGAAGACTTTTTGATCTTGAAGAGTCCGGATATTTTTATACAAGACTTCAGAATCCGACGAATGATGCAGTAGCAGCAAAGATCTGTGATATGGAGGGTGGAGTAGCAGCAATGCTGACTTCTTCCGGACAGGCAGCAAACTTTTATGCGATTATGAATATTGCTGAAGAAGGTGATCATATCGTATGTGCCTCTGCCTTGTATGGCGGTACTTACAACCTGTTTGCTCATACAATCCGTAAGATGGGAGTAAAAGCAACTTTCGTAGACCCAGACTGCACAGAGGAAGAACTGAATGCGGCATTTCAGGAGAATACGAAAGCTGTTTTTGGAGAGACGATTGCCAATCCGGCATTGACTGTTTTTGATTTTGAGAAATTTGCAAAAGCTGCACATGCACATCATGTTCCGTTAATCGTAGATAATACATTTGCAACACCGATCAACTGTCGTCCTTTTGAATGGGGTGCAGATATTGTTACTCATTCAACTACAAAATACATGGATGGACATGCAGCCTGTGTTGGCGGTGCAATCGTTGATAGCGGTAACTTTGACTGGGCTGCTTACGGAGACAAATTTGCCGGACTTACAACACCGGATGAGACTTATCACGGAATTGTATATACAGAAAAGTTTGGCAAAGCTGCTTATATAACAAAAGCAACATCACAGCTGATGAGAGATCTTGGATCGATCCAGTCTCCACAGAATGCATTTCTTCTGAACCTTGGACTTGAGAGTCTTCATTTGAGAATGCCAAGACATTGTGAGAACGCTGTAAAGATGGCTCAGTATCTCCAGGGACACGAGAAAGTGGCATGGGTAAACTGCCCATCACTTCCGGGAAGCAAGGATTATGATCTTGTTCAGAAATATATGCCGGATGGAACTTGCGGTGTTATTACTTTTGGATTAAAGGGCGGAAGAGAAGCAGCAGTTAAGATGATGGACAAACTGAAACTGGTTGCGATTGTAACTCATGTAGCAGACGCAAGAAGCTGCGTACTTCATCCTGCAAGTCATACACACAGACAGATGAATGAGCAGGAACTGTTGGAAGCAGGTGTACAGCCAGATCTGATTCGTTTCAGTCTTGGAATTGAGAATATTGAAGATCTGATTGCCGATGTAGAACAGGCACTGGAAGATTAATATAAATAACATATGATTCAGGAGGTATGGATTCTCATGATTTTGTATCCATACCTCCTGTTTTTTGTATCCGAATTGTAGGTTTTAAACAGTAGTTAGTTCTTTTGCTTAAATTGTGGAGATTGATATGCAGAATTGGATACAATACATATTTTCCCCGTATTCTGTGCATTCTAGTAATAGTATTTATTTACTTTCAACAGGAGGCATATTTATATGAGCGAGGAAAAAAAGCAAAAATCAGATGAAATCAAAGAATTTGGTGCGTTAATGTTAAATGAAAATAAAAAGAATTACAAAATTCGTCTTCTGACAATTATAGGTGAAATTGAAGGACATGAAACAGTATCAAATAATACAAAAGCAACAAAGTACGAACATTTACTTCCACAACTGGCTGAAGCTGAAGAAAGCGATGAAGTAGAGGGGGTTCTCATTTTATTAAATACACTGGGTGGAGATGTGGAAGCTGGACTAGCAATTGCGGAGATGATAGCTTCTTTGGGAAAACCAACCGTTTCTCTTGTTCTTGGTGGAAGTCATTCTATTGGCGGTCCTCTTGCTGTTTCGGCAGATTATTCCTTTATTGTACCGACAGGAACCATGGTTGTTCATCCGGTTCGTTCAAACGGTACTTTTATCGGTGTGACACAGAGTCTGAGAAATATGGAACGTACACAGGACAGAATTGCCGGATTTATTGCTGCACACTCTAAAATCACAGAAAAACGTCTTGTTGATCTGATGTTGAACCCTACGCAGCTTGTAAAAGATGTAGGAACACTGTTAGAAGGAGAAGAAGCTGTAAGAGAAGGGATCATCGACGAAGTCGGAGGCATTCACCAGGCATTTAAAAAACTCTATGAATTGATTGATGAAAAACGGGAAAAACCTTCGGAAATGTAAATATAGAACAAAAAAATGGCATCTGATCAAAGAAATTTTGTAATGACATGAATTTTAATTGATGTTATACTTGAAATAGTATGTATTCAATCTATCGTTTGATTGAATCAGTACAATGGTATAATAATTAAGGGGGAATCAGATGGCTGCAAAATCTACAAATACGAAAAAAAGTTCTACGAACAACACAGCGAAAGCAGCAAAAAATGCAACAACTAAGAAAACATCGACAGCAAAAAAAGCTTCTGCCTCCACAAAGAAAAGTTCTGGCAGTAAGACAAAAAGAACTTCAAATCATATAAATACAGCACAAAGTCAGGAAATCCGTTCAGAGATCCTTCTATTGGGTTCCCTTGCCATCTGCATCCTTCTTATCCTGAGTAATTTTGGTATGGGTGGCATAGCGGGAGGAGCAATTTCTTCTGTAGGATTTGGACTTGTAGGAGCAATGGCATATTTATTTCCATTTGTATTTTTCGGGGCAGTTGCTTTTTATATTTCCAATAAAGGAAATCCTCATGCTTACATAAAAGTAGGTGCCGCAATTGTTCTGGTCATTCTCCTTTGTGGAATTTTAGAATTGATGTTTCATCCATATACTGCCGGGACATCTGTTTTATCTTACTACAAAGATTCCAGTGCTGATAAAAATGCGGGTGGATTACTTGGCGGAATTCTGATCAGCATTTTATGTCCACTGATTGGAGAAGCAGGTACTTATGTTATTTTGATCATTTTCTCAATCATTTGTATCATTCTGGTAACAGAACGTTCTTTATTAGCTCCACTTGGAAGACATGGAAAGAAAGCTTACCAGGAAGTAAAACGGAAACATCAGGAAACTGCTGAGATCCGTACACTGGAGCGGGATGCCCGCAAAGAGGCACTTGCGTTGAAGCAAAGAGAAAAAGTCAAAACTTTACAGGCAGATGCATCTTCTCCAAGTGAGAAAAAGAAACGCACAAAGCGGACAGACCTTAAAGCATCAGGTATTACGTTCGCCACAACGCTTCTTTCAGAGGAAGAATCACCTGTTGGTGGCTTTGGGCGGACTCCAAAATCACCTGAAATGACAGAACTTGTCCCGGAGAAAGAGCCGGATTCAAAAGATCTGACGGATTCCTTTGAAGATCATTTTGTCATTAACAGAGCAGAACCGGCAATGGATGTACAAGAAGAGATTCCGTTTGACGATGCACTGCATCTTGAACCGGTACAGACACCCGCTTCCCGACAAGAAAACGAGATGAGTTCTGAACATGATCCGGCTGCGGATCCTATGATTGAAAATAGCCCGGAGATAAAACAGGAGCATTCCAGAAAAAGCAGCAAAAAAGACGCGCAGGCGGTTGCCGCAGAGACAGCCAGTGTAGAACAGACCATACGGGAACAGGAGCAAAAACCACGGCCGGTTTATCATACACCTCCGCTGAATCTGTTAAAGAAGGGGAAGAAAGGCGGCGGTGATTCGGATGAACACCTTCGTGCCACGGCTTTAAAACTGGAGCAGACACTACAGAATTTTGGAGTTGGAGTACATGTAACAAACGCAAGCTGTGGTCCATCTGTTACAAGATATGAACTTCAACCGGAACAGGGCGTAAAAGTAAGCCGGATTGTTGGACTTGCAGATGATATCAAGTTAAATCTTGCAGTTGCAGATCTGAGAATTGAAGCTCCAATCCCTGGTAAAGCCGCAGTCGGTATCGAAGTTCCGAACAGTGAAAATACAGCGGTTATGCTGGGAGATCTGCTGGAGTCAAAAGAGTTCAAAAACAGTAAATCGCCAATTTCATTTGCAGTTGGTAAAGATATTGCCGGAAAGGTTGTTGTGACTGACATTGCCAAGATGCCGCATCTTCTTGTTGCAGGTGCAACGGGATCCGGTAAATCTGTCTGCATCAACACTCTGATCATGAGTGTTATTTATAAGGCAGATCCTGATGATGTTAAACTGATCCTTGTCGATCCAAAAGTTGTGGAACTAAGTGTATATAACGGAATTCCACATCTGATGATTCCGGTTGTCACAGATATGAAGAAGGCGGCAGGTGCTTTGAACTGGGCAGTTGCTGAGATGGAAAAGCGTTACAAACTTTTTGCACAGTACAATGTACGTGATTTAAAGGGCTTTAATGAAAAGGTCAAACATGGGGAAACCGGACCGGAGATTCAGAAAAAGCTTCCTCAGATTGTAATTATCATTGACGAGCTTGCTGATCTTATGATGGTTGCTCCGGGAGAAGTAGAAGGTGCTATCTGTCGTCTGGCACAGTTGGCCAGAGCAGCGGGACTTCATTTGATTCTTGCAACACAGAGACCATCTGTAAATGTTATTACCGGATTGATCAAAGCAAACATGCCTTCCCGAATTGCTTTTTCTGTATCATCAGGTGTCGATTCAAGAACAATTATCGATATGAATGGTGCTGAAAAGCTTCTGGGAAAGGGAGACATGCTCTTTTATCCATCCGGGTATCCAAAACCTGTCAGGGTGCAGGGATCTTTCGTTTCGGACGAAGAAGTTCAAAAAGTTGTTGATTATTTGATTGACAAGAACGGAAATACCTCGTACAGTAATGAACTAGAAGAACAGATTTCAAGCAGCGCAGATCTTCCGGGTCAGGGAATGCTTCCGGGACAGCAGGACAGCGAGAACAGCAGGGATGTCTATTTTGCAGATGCAGGGAATCTGATCATCGACAAGGAAAAAGCATCGATTGGTATGCTTCAGAGGATGTTCAAGATTGGTTTCAACCGTGCTGCCAGAATTATGGACCAGCTATGTGAAGCCGGTGTTGTAGGTCCGGAGGAAGGAACAAAACCAAGAAAAGTGCTTATGACAAAAGAAGAATTTGCAGAATATATGCAGAATCAGACTTCGTAAAATCTAAAAACACCAAAAGTGATACAAAGGAGAGGGAAAGATGAAAACAGATATTCAGATTGCACAGGAAGCAGAAATGAAACACATCAAAGAGGTAGCGGTACAGGCCGGTATTTCAGAAGATGAACTTGAATTTTATGGAAAATATAAGGCAAAACTTTCCGATGAACTCTGGAACAGAATCAAAGATAACGAGGATGGAAAGCTTGTACTTGTAACAGCAATCAATCCTACTCCGGCCGGAGAGGGTAAGACTACAACATCTGTAGGTCTCGGACAGGCATTTGCAAAACTTGGAAAAAAAGCAATGATCGCACTTCGTGAGCCATCTCTCGGACCATGTTTCGGAATCAAAGGTGGAGCAGCCGGTGGCGGATATGCCCAGGTCGTTCCTATGGAAGATCTGAACCTGCATTTTACAGGAGATTTTCATGCGATCACTTCAGCAAACAACCTTCTTGCAGCAATGCTCGATAATCATATCCAGCAGGGAAATACACTTGGTATTGATCCAAGACAGGTTGTATGGAAACGTTGTGTCGATATGAATGATCGTGTTCTCAGAAATATTGTTGTCGGACTTGGACGCAAAACAGACGGTATGGTCCGTGAAGATCATTTTGTCATTACAGTGGCATCTGAGATCATGGCGATCCTCTGTCTTGCAGATGATCTTGCTGATCTTAAACGCAGACTTGGAAGAATCATTGTTGCTTACAATTTCAAGGGAGAACCTGTTACAGCAGATGATCTTCAGGCAACAGGTGCTATGGCTGCACTTCTGAAAGATGCGATCAAGCCAAACCTGATCCAGACACTTGAGCATACACCGGCATTAGTACATGGTGGTCCATTTGCAAACATTGCACATGGCTGCAATAGTGTACGTGCAACAAAGATGGCTCTGAAGTTAAGTGACATCACTGTCACAGAAGCCGGATTTGGTGCAGATCTTGGCGCTGAGAAATTCTTTGATATCAAATGCCGTATGGCAGGTCTGAAACCAGACGCAGTAGTTTTAGTTGCAACAGTACGTGCATTAAAGTATAACGGTGGCGTTGCGAAGGCTGACCTTGCAGAAGAGAACCTGGATGCCCTTGCAAAAGGTATTGTAAATCTTGAGAAACATATTGAAAATATTCAGAAATACGGTGTACCGGTAATCGTTACACTGAATTCATTTGTAACAGATACGGATGCTGAAAATGCATTTATTGAAAAATTCTGTCGTGAACGCGGATGCGAGTTTGCCCTCTCAGAAGTGTGGGAGAAAGGCGGAGAAGGCGGTGTAGATCTTGCGCAGAAGGTTCTTGAGACACTTGAGACAAAAGAAAGTGATTTCCATACGCTTTATAATGATGAGCTTTCTCTGAAAGACAAGATCCGTACAATCGCACAGGAGATTTACGGCGCACATGATGTTGTATATGAACCTGCAGCTGAGAAACAGCTCGCCAAGATTGAATCTATGGGATTTGGTTCTTTCCCGATCTGTATGGCAAAGAATCAGTATTCTCTTTCAGATGACGCTACAAAGCTTGGAAGACCTGAAAACTTTGATATTCATATCCGCGAGGTATATGTAAGCGCAGGAGCCGGTTTTGTTGTCGCACTGACGGGCGCTGTTATGACAATGCCTGGACTTCCAAAAGTTCCTGCTGCAAACGGAATCGACGTTACAGATGACGGAAAGATCACCGGACTTTTCTAAAGTTTTTTATGATTGGCTGCCGGTCATAGTATTTTTTGACCGGCAATGCCAATTGTTTTCATGGAGTTAGATAATTAATTAAGGAGATACACATGGCACAGTTGATAGATGGTAAATTAATCTCTCAGCAGATTAAAGATGAGTTGAAAGAAGAAGTCGCACAGTTTAAGGCAGAAGGCATTGATATTTGCCTTGCTGTTATTCAGGTGGGAAGTGATCCGGCTTCTTCTGTATATGTCAGAAACAAGAAAAAGGCATGCGCCTATATCGGGGTAGAATCCAGATCATATGAACTTCCGGAAGAAACTTCGGAAGAAGAACTGATCAAGTTAGTAGAAGAGTTAAATGCAGATGAAAGCGTAAACGGAATTCTTGTACAGCTTCCGGTACCGGATCATATTGATGAAGATAAGATCATCCGTACGATTTCACCGGATAAGGATGTAGATGGATTCCATCCTGTAAGTGTTGGAAGACTCTGGATCGGAGAAAAAGGATTTTTATCCTGTACTCCGGCCGGAATCATTCAGCTTTTGAAAAGATCCAATATTTCGATTGAAGGAAAAGAATGTGTGATCATTGGACGAAGCAATATCGTCGGTAAACCAATGGCAGCCCTTTTGCTTCGTGAAAATGGAACTGTAACCGTTGCACATTCCCGAACAAAAGATCTTAAAGAAGTAGCAAAACGAGCAGATATCCTGATTGTTGCAATTGGAAAAGAGCGTTTTATCACATCTGAATATATCAAAGAGGGAGCTGTTGTCATCGATGTAGGAATGCATCGTGATGAAGCGAACCATCTTTGCGGAGATGTTGATTTTGCGGATGTTGAACCTCATTCTTCTGCAATCACGCCGGTACCGGGTGGTGTTGGTCCAATGACAATTGCGATGCTGATGAATAATTGTGTTGAAACAGTTCGTAAGTAGGAGGAACTTGTAAATGAGGTGTACACATTGCGGAGCAAATATACTAGACGATCAGTTGATTTGTCCCGTATGCGGTGCTGAAGTACAGATTGTACCAGATTATAACCCTCTGGAAGACGTACTCGCACGCGAAGTGAAAGGCTCAGTAGCCGGAGCTACACGTCAGATCCAGGCAGATGTAGTCCGAAGACAGAATGTGAGCCAAAACCAACAAAATAGAAATCGGCAAAATCAACGATCGAATCCTAATTCCACACGCGTCTTAAGCCAGGCGGAACTGGATAAAGTAAGAGAAGAGCGAAGAGAGCAGCTACGGCGCCAGAGAGCGCAAAGACAACGTCAGAAAACAGATGCAAAGCGTTATCAGGATGCCCGTCAGTCAACAGAGAATCTGCGCCGGACATCTACTGAAAGCAGACGCCTGCAGCAGATCAAAAAACAAGAAGCTGCCAGAAAAAAACGTCAAAAATTACTTACGGTTTTTTTCCTGCTCATTCTTCTGATTGGTGTCGGAATTTATATCGGATATCAGAATTCCTATACAGGCATGATCAAAAAAGGGAATGCCGCACTGCAGAATAGTAACTATACTTCTGCAGAGAATTATTTTAACAGAGCAATTATAAAGGATAAATCAAAGGCAGAGGCTTATACCGGACTTGCTAATATCTATGTTGCCCAGGATGATCTGGACAGTGCAGAGAGCGTCTATCTCAACGCACTGGAGACACAACCGTCGAATGTAAATCTCTATAAAGCTGCAGTAAAATTCTATGAGAAAACAGAACAGCCGAATAAGATTTCTGATCTCCTGCAGGATTGTGAAGATAAGAATGTATTATCTGCTATGAATGATTATGTTTCATCTGCTCCTAAATTCAGTTTGAAAGAAGGAACCTATGATGAAGTACAGCAGGTAACATTAACATCTGCTACAGGCGGAACGATTTATTATACAACAGATGGTTCTGATCCGACGGAGTCAAGTACAGAATACAAAGAAGCTGTTTTGCTTCAGTCCGAAGGTGACACAGAAATCCGTGCAATTGCTGTTAATAAAAAAGGAATACCAAGTGCTGTTTCCAGTGCGAAATATTCCATTGAATTTCCACTTGTAGACGCTCCGGCAGTTTCTCCATCAACCGGACAATATAGTACAGCCACTCAGATCACGATTACGGTACCGGATGGATATACGGCATACTACACGATGGACGGTTCAACTCCAACCACATCCTCTGAGAAATATACTGACCCGATTGATATGCCAGAAAATTCACAAACAACTTTTTCAGCAATTCTCGTGAACGATAAAAATGGAAAAGCGACGGAAGTAACAACACGAAACTATATTACTACATATTAAGTAAACTGTGTAAAGTAACTAGAAAGCAACCTTGATTTTGGAAAATATTATGTAAATTTTCCAAAATAGGGTTGCTTTTTTTAGCATACAGAGTTATAATAATATCTGTTAAAAAAATAACAATACTACATAAAAAAGGAGAGATTTGTTATGAGTAGATTTTGCTTACCAAGAGACATTTATCATGGAAAAGGATGTCTTGAAGAACTGAAGAACCTGAAAGGAAAGAAAGCCATTCTTGTAGTTGGTGGCGGTTCTATGAAACGTCAGGGATTCCTGGATAAAGCAGTTAATTATCTGAAAGAAGGCGGAATGGAAGTTCAGCTGTTTGAAGGTGTTGAGCCAGATCCGTCAGTTGAGACTGTTATGAAAGGTGCAGAAGCAATGCGTGCTTTCGAGCCGGATTGGATCGTTGCTATGGGTGGTGGATCACCAATCGATGCAGCGAAAGCTATGTGGGCATTCTATGAGTACCCGGAGATCTCCTTTGAAGACCTGATCACACCATTCAGCTTCCCGGAACTGAGACAGAAAGCTAAATTTGCAGCAATTCCTACAACTTCAGGAACAGCTACAGAGGTTACAGCATTCTCAGTTATCACAAACTATCAGACTGGTGTGAAATATCCACTGGCTGACTTCAACATCACACCAGATGTTGCAATCGTTGATCCTGACCTTGTTGCAGGACTCCCGGTTAAACAGGTTGCATATACAGGTATGGATGCTCTTACACATGCAATTGAAGCATATGTATCCACACTGAACGGACCTTTCACAGATCCACTTGCACTGCAGGCAATTGAGATGGTTCTTGATTATCTGCCAGGATCTTACAAATGTGATATGGTTGCAAGAGAGCAGATGCATTATGCACAGTGCCTTGCAGGAATGGCATTTTCTAATGCATTACTTGGTATCGTTCATTCAATGGCTCATAAAACAGGTGCTGCATTCTCTACAGGACATATTCCGCACGGATGTGCTAACGCAATTTACCTTCCATACGTTATCAAATACAACGCCAAAGACGCTGTAGCTGCAAAACGTTATGCTGAAATCGCACGCAGAATGGGACTTGCCGGAACATCTGAGCAGGCTCTGATCAACAGCCTTGTTGAGAAGATTGATGAGTTCAATGTAAGACTGAACATTCCTAAGACTCTGAAAGACTTCGGAATCAATGAAGAAGAATTCAAAGAAAAAGTTGACAAGATTGCAGAACTGGCTGTAGGAGATGCCTGTACAGGATCTAACCCACGTGCAATCGATCCGGCTGCTATGGCTAAACTTCTTACATGTACATACTACGGAACAGAAGTTGATTTCTAAAATCAAAAATTAATAAAGGTTTCAGTGTTCTTATAAAATAAGATAACGCTGTAAACTTGTCTTAAACAATACGGGTAGATGCATGAAATTGTGTGTCTGCCCGTATGTTTTACTTGAATTCATAGCTGAAGTGTCGTATTATTAACAAAGAGCGAGTTGTTATTGTTTACACAATGTTTGAAGACAATAACGTCGATTTATTTACAAGGAGGAAAAACATGTATAAGATATTAAAAGCTGAAAAACTGGCTGATAAGATTTATCTGATGAATGTTCATGCACCACGTGTAGCAAGTCACTGTCAGCCTGGTCAGTTTGTCATCGTTAAAATGGACGAGAAAGGCGAACGTATTCCGCTGACAATCTGTGATTATGACAGAGAAGCAGGAACAATCACAATCGTTTTCCAGGAAGTTGGAGCTTCTACAGTGAAAATGGGAGAACTCAAAGCCGGAGACAGTTTCCGTGACTTTACAGGTCCGCTTGGATGCGCTTCTGAGTTTGTTCATGAAGACCTTGAGTCCCTTAAGAATAAGAAGATGCTGTTTGTAGCCGGTGGAGTTGGGGCTGCTCCGGTTTACCCACAGGTAAAATGGTTGAAAGCACACGGAATCGATGCTGATGTTATCGTTGGTGCTAAGACAAAAGATATGCTGATCCTTGAAGATCAGATGGAAGCTGTTGCAGGTAATTACTACCCATGTACAGATGACGGTTCCTACGGACACGCAGGAATGGTTACAACTATGGTAGAAGAACTTGTAAACAACGGAAATAAATACGATGTCTGCGTTGCGATCGGACCGATGATCATGATGAAATTCGTCTGTCTCTTAACAAAGAAACTTGAGATTCCGACAATCGTCAGCATGAACCCGATCATGGTAGACGGAACAGGTATGTGTGGTGCCTGCCGTCTTCAGGTTGGAGATGAGATTAAATTTGCATGCGTTGACGGACCAGAGTTCGACGGACACCTTGTTGACTTTGATCAGGCAATGAAGAGAAGCCAGATGTACAAATCTGAAGAAGGACGCGCAATGCTGAAGCTTCAGGAAGGCGATACACATCACGGCGGATGCGGACATTGTGGAGGTGACGAATAATGGCTGATATGATGAAAAAAGTACCTGTAAGAGAGCAGGATCCAAAAGTACGTGCAACAAACTTTGAAGAAGTTTGTCTCGGTTATAACAAAGAAGAAGCAATGGAAGAGGCTACAAGATGCCTTAACTGTAAGAATGCAAAATGTATCCAGGGTTGTCCTGTATCCATCAACATTCCGGCATTTATCCATCAGGTAAAAGAAGGAAACATTGAAGAAGCTTACAAGATCATTGGTAAATCCAGTGCACTTCCGGCTATCTGTGGACGTGTTTGCCCACAGGAATCCCAGTGTGAGGGAAAATGTATCCGTGGAATTAAAGGCGAACCTGTTTCTATCGGAAAACTGGAGCGTTTCGTTGCTGATTATGCACTTGAGAACGATATCAAACCAGAAGGCGCTGAGACTATGAACGGTCACAAAGTAGCCGTTATCGGTTCTGGCCCGTCCGGACTTACATGTGCCGGAGACCTTGCAAAACTCGGATATGATGTAACAGTATTTGAAGCTCTGCATGAACTCGGTGGAGTACTTGTATATGGTATTCCTGAGTTCCGTCTTCCAAAACAGAAAGTCGTTGCAAAAGAGATCGAGAAAGTAAAAGAGCTCGGTGTTAAATTCGAGACAAACGTTGTTATCGGTAAATCCACAACAATCGATCAGCTGATGGAAGAAGAAGGATTCGAGGCAGTATTTATCGGATCCGGTGCCGGACTTCCAATGTTCATGGGAATTCCTGGAGAGAATGCAAACGAAGTATTCTCCGCAAATGAATACCTGACAAGAAGTAACCTCATGAAAGCTTTCCGTGATGATTACGATACACCGATCGCTGCCGGTAAGAAAGTAGCTGTTGTTGGTGGTGGTAACGTAGCTATGGATGCTGCAAGAACAGCTCTTCGTCTTGGCGCAGAAGTTCATGTAGTATACAGAAGAAGTGAAGCAGAGCTTCCTGCAAGAGCTGAAGAAGTTCATCATGCAAAAGAAGAAGGAATCATCTTCGATCTTCTTACTAATCCGAAGAAGATTAACGTTGACGAGAACGGTAATATCACAAGCATGACAGTGATCAAGATGGAACTTGGCGAACCAGATGCATCCGGAAGAAGACGTCCGGTTGAGATTGAGGGCTCTGAGTACGACATCGAAGTTGATACAGTTATCATGTCTCTTGGTACATCACCAAACCCACTGATTTCTTCTACAACAAAGGGACTTGAGACAAACCGCAGAAAATGTATCGTTGCAGAGGAAGAGAATGGACAGACATCTAAAGAAGGTGTATTCGCCGGAGGAGATGCTGTTACAGGAGCTGCTACAGTTATCCTTGCTATGGGAGCTGGTAAAGCAGGTGCCAAAGGTATCGATGAATATCTGAGAAATAAATAATAGAAGGAAGATTGTACCTAGGAGCACAAGCTTCTTTGAGAAAATCGGAATTTAAAAACAGAATATCCTGACAGGATACAGAAAACTCTGTGCTTGTCAGGATATTTTTAATATATTAAAAGTGAATTTGTCGTGTTATAATTTGAGGGAGACAACGGAAAAGTTTTTGTGACGTACAGCAATTTTGCTCAAATTAGATGACAACCTGTTCGAAGATATGGTAAAATAATAAACCAAATATTTGCAAATTTCAATAAACCTAAGAAGCAAAAATCTATTTTGGGGGAAATATAAAACATATGACGAATTATAACAGCAATGACAATCGATTTGATGGAAGATGCTTCCTTGAAGATGTTGAGATAAAGTTACAAAAACGACTGGAAGAAATAGGGCAGTCTCTCTCTGATGGACAGAAAGAGATTGATAACATGCAGGAATATTACTGGGAAAATTATACGGAAATGGATGAGTATGGTTACGAAGATTATGATAATCAGCAGGCACTTCTGCATCAGGTCAACGCTAATAATGAGAAGCTGCAATTAAAACATAGATTTGAGAAAATGTTAGATGCACCTTTTTTCGGACGTGTCGATTTTATGTATGATGGAGATGACGAACCGGAACCGTTTTATATTGGAATCGGAAATTTTGCTGAAAAGAACGGTATGCAGCCGCTGATCTACGACTGGAGAGCTCCGGTCAGCAGTTTGTTTTATGATTATGATAAAGGACCTGCAAGCTATGAGGCTCCTGCCGGAAGACTGGATGGAGAGATTCTTTCAAAATGGCAGTTTAAGATTCAGAATGGAGAACTTGTCTATGCCTTTGAAAGTGATACAAAGATCGATGATGATATTCTGAAAAAAGAACTTGGAACAAACAGTGATGTAAAATTAAAAAATATCGTCCGCACGATCCAGAAAGAACAGAATGCAATTATCCGAAATACGAAAGATCGAATCCTTGTAATCCAGGGAGCTGCCGGAAGTGGAAAAACTTCGATTGCTTTACACCGAATTGCATATCTTTTATATCATGAACGCGACACTCTGAAATCATCCAACATACTGATTCTTTCACCCAACAGCGTATTTGCAGATTATATCTCACATATTCTTCCAGAATTAGGAGAAGAGAATATCCGTGAGATGAGTTTTGATCTCTACGCCTACAAAGAGCTTCGAAAAGGTGTCGCAGCAGACTGTGAGGATCGTTATGATCAGTTGGAACGTCGGATGAAGTTTCCGGATGAATCAGCTCAGAATCGTTTTGACTGGAAACAATCCAAAGATTTTATTGGTGAAATAGAAGGTTTCCTTGCGATTCTGGAAGATCGTCTGATGGAATTCAAAGAAATTGAGTTCCGTGGAATGACATTGACAGAAGAAGACTTGATCCAATTGTTCTATTATAAATTCACAGAGACTCCGTTATTGAAACGTATGGACGCTGTAAAAGACTATTTTATCGATTCCTGGGAAACTCTGAAAGGCAGAAATATTTCAGAGGATGATCAGGAGATGCTTCAGATGAAGTTCGACAAGATGTACACAACGAAAGATATTTACACCATTTATAATTGGATGCTCGATGACTGTGGTTGTGATCTGTTGCCGGAAGTTCCGTACGAAAAACGAAAGCTCCCTTATGAAGATGTATTTCCTATGCTCTATCTGAAATATCGTCTTTCCGGTGGGAATTCAACTCATAAGAACATTAAGCATCTTGTCATTGATGAAATGCAGGACTACACTTATCTGCAATACACCATTCTGGAATCCTTGTTTCATTGTAGAATGACTATTCTTGGAGACCGTGCACAGACACTGGATACAAAGCAACAGGATGTACTGAGATTTCTCCCTAAATTACTTGGACGTGAGATCCGAACGATTGAAATCAAAAAGAGTTACCGGAACACATTAGAAATTGCCCGGTATGCGGAAAAAGTCAGTGGAGTATCTGATCTTGAGTTACTGGACCGCCATGGAAAAGAAGTCGTAGAAAAGACATTTAACACAGATACGGAATTGCTTGATGAACTTGTCTGTCATTTAAAATGTCCGGGAGACTTTGAAACTGCTGCCCTGATCACAACAACAGAAGAAGAAGCTTTTGACTTAAGCCGTCTCCTGAAACTGCGTGGTATCAACGTATCTTATGTGGATCGTAACAGTTCCGCATTTAAGAAAGGCCTCACAGTAACCACATTTTATCTTGCAAAAGGGCTGGAATTTGACCAGGTTTTCGCACTTCGCGGTGCAAAAGAAAATCCGCTCAAAAATCAGGCGGAATATATTTGCGCAACAAGAGCTCTTCACGAACTCTATGTTTACAAAATTGCTGACAGCTTATCAAAATAACAGTTAACAGGCATGTACGATTAAAATTTATTCAGAAAGAACAGAAAAATGAAGATTACATTAATAACCGTAGGAAAGATAAAAGAAAAATATCTGCGAGATGCGATCGCAGAATACAGCAAGCGATTGAGCCGATACTGCAAACTGGAGATTATAGAAGTAGCTGATGAAAAGACACCTGACCATGCAAGTGATGTCGTGGAAAATACAATTCGCGATAAAGAAGCTGAACGCATTATGAAATATGTAAAAGAGGATACCTATGTGATCACTCTTGAGATTAACGGAAAGCTTCTTAGTTCTGAAGAACTTTCTGCAAAAATCAATCAACTTGGAATTCAGGGGACAAGCCATATCACATTTATCATTGGCGGATCCATTGGTTTGGGCAAAGAAGTGCTTGCAAGATCGGACTATGCATTAAGCTTTTCCAAGATGACCTTTCCACACCAGTTGATGCGGGTCATTCTGTTAGAGCAGATATACAGAAGTTATCGGATCATCAACGGTGAACCTTATCATAAATAGAGATCTGTCACAGAAAACAACTGGTATAGGACATCGTGATATATTCATATACTGATGACAAAGGATTTTTATATAAAAAACTTCAATGAACCGAGAGCAGATCAAAGAAAAGATGGTATCCGCAATGGATCTCCCAAAAGATGTGATTCAGAATGCTTCTGTTATAACCATTTTAGGACGAAATGAATTATGCATTGAAAATTATCGAGGCATTATTGAATACACAGATACACTGATCCGTGTGCAGACGCGGGCAGGACAGATCCGGATCCAGGGAAAACGACTCCGGATTCAATATTACACAAATGATGAGATGAAAGTATCTGGAACATTATCATCTTTAGAATTTACTGAGGGGAGGAATCCGGGGTGATTCATTGCCTGATCCGCTATTTGTCCGGTTATGTGAAGATTCAGATCAAAGGATACTCCCCTGAACGATTTCTGAATCTCTGCTGTTATCACCGCATCCGATTCTGGGGATTGACCCGTATCGGAACAAATTATGAATTATACTTGAGTTTATCTGATTTTCGAAAGCTTCGTCCCTATGTCAGAAAAACACATACAAAAGTCATACTAAAAAAACGGTATGGCTTTCCTTTTTTTCTTTATCGCTACCGAAAAAGAAAACTATTCTTTATCAGCATCTTCCTATGCATTTTTCTAATCGATTGTTACTCGCAATTTCTATGGGATATTCATTTTCAGGGAAATAAAAGATGGACTGACACGACCTTGACAACGTTTCTGAAAGAAGAGGGGATTTATCCTGGAATGCAAAAGAAAAAGGTAGATTGTCAGGGGATTGTCAAAGCCCTTCGAAAGGAATATAATGATATCGTTTGGGTATCTGCTTCTCTTGATGGCAGCCGGTTAAAAATACAGATAAAAGAAAATGAAGATGCGCTTCCTATCATCTCATCTACTCAGACAGATTCTTTACCTGCTGATCTTATTGCTTCTACTGATGGAATCATTACAAATTTAATTACACGCACCGGCATTCCCCAGGTACATATCGGGGATTCTGTAACGAAAGGAACTTTACTTGTATCTGGACGGATTGACATCCTGGATGACAGTGGTGAAATTACCGGATATCAATATACGCATGCCGATGCAGATATTTTCGCTGATACACAGATTTCTTATCTGGATATAATTTCCTGTTATCATAATAAAAAAGTATATACAAAAGAAACAAAAAAGTCCGGATTTATTCAAATCGGATCTGTCCGGTTAGAAACATGGAAACCAAAAATGTCTGACACTTCTGAAAAACTTTGTATAGAGCATCAGTTAAAACTGGGAGAAAATTTTTCACTTCCTGTTTTTTATGGGCATGAAACAATAAAAAAATACGGCTTCAAGAAAATAAAATATACGAAAAAAGAGATGCAGACAATTTTAAGCAGTCGATTTCGCTATTTTTGTAAAGATTTAGAGGAAAAGGGTATTCAAATTAATGAAAAAAATGTTAAGATATATATATCTGCCGAAAAGGCAACGGCTTCAGGTACGCTCTATCTGAATCAGCAGATTGAAGAGGAAACAGAGACCGAAAGAATAACTTTAGAAAGGAACGAACCGGATGAGTCTGTCGGAACTGATCATTGATATTCCGGCTGAATACGAGATGAATGTATTTGGCCAGTTTGATACTTATATAAAGAAAATAGAAAGAACTTTTCATGTCACATTGATTTCACGTGACGGTGCAACCAAGATTGTAGGAGATACAATTGCTGCACAGAAAGCCCAGCGTGTACTTACACAGCTTGTAGAACTTGCTAAACGAGGGAATACGATTACGGAACAGAATGTAGACTATGCAATCTCGCTCGTATTTGAAGATCAGGAAGAAGCCCTTGTTTCTATTGATAAAGATCTGATCTGTCATACACTTCAGGGAAAACCTATAAAGCCAAAAACATTAGGTCAGAAAAAATATGTTGATGCAATTCGAAATGGAATGATCACTTTCGGTCTCGGACCTGCCGGAACAGGAAAGACCTATCTTGCGATGGCAATGGCAATCACCGCATTCAAACGCGAAGAAGTAAGCAGAATCATCCTGACGCGCCCGGCAATTGAAGCCGGAGAGAAGCTTGGATTTCTTCCGGGAGACCTGCAAAGCAAGATTGATCCGTATTTAAGACCTTTATATGACGCGCTTTATCAGATCATGGGAGCTGACAGTTTTCTTAAGAATTCTGAAAAAGGATTGATTGAGGTTGCTCCTCTGGCATATATGCGCGGGCGTACTTTAGATAATGCGTTCATCATCCTTGATGAAGCACAGAATACAACGCCGGCCCAGATGAAGATGTTCTTGACAAGAATTGGTTTTGGATCCAAAGTTGTCATTACAGGTGATTCTACGCAGAAAGATCTTCCGTCCGGAACAATATCCGGACTTGATGTCGCTGTAAAGGTTGTAAAAGATCTGGAAGGGATCAACATCTGTACGCTGACAAGCAAAGATGTTGTAAGACATCCATTAGTTCAGAAAATTGTAAAAGCATATGAGGACTATGAGAAGAAATCGTCCAGACCGAGAGAAAACAGGAGGAAAAAAGGATGAGTCTTTTTATCGAAGAAGAGGGGAATATAAAGTTAGACTTTGATACAGAAGAGATTGCCGCATTAGTTATTGACGCTGCATTAGAACTTGCAGACTGTCCTTATGAAGCAGAGATCAATCTTCTTTTAACTGAGAATGCCCAGATTCACGAAATGAATCTGGAACAACGTGGAATTGACCGCCCGACAGATGTACTTTCTTTCCCTATGATCGAATACGAAGAGCCTGGAGATTTTTCCGTGATTGATGAAGAAAGTGCAGAAGCCTTTAATCCGGAATCCGGAGAATTAATGCTTGGTGATATCGTTATCTCAAAGGAAAAAGTATTATCCCAGGCTGAAGAATATGGACATTTACCCAAAAGAGAGTATGCTTTCCTGATTGCGCACAGTATGCTTCACTTATTTGGATACGATCACATGGTTGATGAAGAACGTGTTGTCATGGAAGCGAAACAGAAAGAAATCATGGAAAAAGTCGGTATTTTCCGCTGATAGGATACATATATTAAATAGATTTTAAGGAATGGGACACTAGGAGGAAGTTATGTCTGAAACTGAGGCACAAACAACGAAAAAACGAACGAAAAAGGATGATTATATTGTCCAAGGTTCGATACTTGCAGCAGCAGCTGTACTTACAAAAATCATAGGCGTAGTCTACAGGATTCCGCTGACGAATATTTTAGGAGATGAAGGAAACGGATTTTATGGATATGCCTATCAGGTCTATGCAATCGCTCTGATGATTTCATCATTCAGCCTTCCGACTGCCGTATCCAAGCTAGTATCGATCCGACTTGCAAAGCGTCAGAGACGAAATGCATTCCGTGTATTTATCTGTTCCCTTGCTTTTGCAATCGGTGTTGGATTATTCATCTCGCTGACAATCTTTTTGGGCGCAGGACTGATTTCAACACATTTAATGAAATCTCCACTTAGCGTTTACGCACTGCGGGTTCTTGCCCCGGGACTTCTGATCGTTGCAGTTATGGCTGTTATCCGTGGATATTTCCAGGGAATGGGAACAATGCTTCCAACAGCTATCTCACAGATCATTGAGCAGGTATTTAATGCCGTGATCAGTATTGTCGGCGCAAGTGTCCTCTTTGGTATAGGAACAAAAGCAGGAGAAAAATCCGGAGAGGAGCTTCTCGGACCTGCTTACGGTGCTGCCGGAAGTACACTTGGAACGGTTATCGGCTCTTTATCTGGATTGTTATTTCTTTTGTTTGTCATTTTTTTATATAAAAATGTAATACGCAAACAGCTTAAAAGAGACCGCACCCAGAATGTTGAAAGTTATTCTTTCCTTCTGAAAGCATTACTTTTAACAGCAATCCCCGTTGTATTCAGTACCGCTGTATATAATATCAACCAGATTATCGACCTTACAATCTTTAATCATGTTATGGAGTCACAAGGCTATGTAGAGAAAGAATATATGGCTCTTCAGGGTATTTACACCGGTAAATACGACACCCTGATCAATGTCCCGATGGCAATTGCGAACGCACTTGGAACATCTCTTGTGCCAAGTCTTACAGCTGTTGTTACAGCAGGTACAAAGAAACAGGTTCACAGTAAGATTAACCAGACTTTACGTCTTACAATGGTAATTGCTATTCCGAGTTGTATCGGTTATTTTGTACTTGCTTCCCCAATTATGGTTCTGCTGTACAATGACTCCAGTGCAACACCGGCGCGTCTGTTGATGGCAGGAGCTATCGTTGTTGTACTGTATGGACTTTCCTCTGTAACGAATTCCATTCTTCATGGATTAAACTACATGACAAGTCCCGCAAAGAATGCTGCAGCAGCTCTTGGAATCCATCTGGTAGCATTTGTACTGATGATGACTGTATTCAAGATGAACGTCTATGCACTGGTGGGTGGAAATATTGTATTTGCACTTGCAATGAGTATTTTGAACCTGCTCAAGATTCGAAAAGTCAGCGGTTTCAAAATCGATTTTGTAAGCACCTTCGGAAAACCATTCGCTGCAGCAGCAGTGATGGGCATTGTGACTTTCGGCGTATTCAGACTGTTTGATACACTGATCGGCGGTCGTGTAATTCCAGTATGCATTTCACTGATTGTAGCAATACTTGTTTATGCGGTTGTTATGTTGAAGATCGGAACACTTTCTGAAGATGATATCCTTGATCTTCCAATGGGTGGACGTATCCTGAGAATTTCTAAGAAATTCCATCTGCTTCCAGCCGTAAAAGTAGAAGAATAAAAAAAATAAAAAAGCCAATACTGTATGAAAAAAGGAGCGATTTGCGATGAAAAAATACATGATTGGCTTTTTTTCTGTTTTATTTCTGATTACCGGATGTTTGATTGCAGGTTATCAGGTTAGTTACAACAATCTACTGAAAAAGGAAAAAGCTATAGAACTGACTAAAAATGAAAAAAATGATTCCATTCAAACCAGACGCAGTTCAGCCAAAGGAGAGTCTGTTTCAGATGATGCATATTATCTGAAAGAGCTGCATGGATATGTTGCTGTCTATCTGCAAGATGGGACAACCCTTTACGAAACAACCAGCCTATCCGTAAATAATCTGCCGGATGAAGTACAACAGGATCTGAAAAATGGAATTTATCTTAAGTCAGCTGAAGAACTGTATGGTTTTCTTGAGAATTATTCCAGTTAAAAAGTGGACGAAGTGCACAGAATCGTGTATAATACAGAGTCAGCGGAAAAAATATCGGTTACTGTTCACTCCCGTGTCAATCAGCGGAGTGATTGACACGGGAGTGAACAGTAAAGAATATCGCAACATTAAACGGAACAAGAAAAAGGAGAGAGATAGACAATGGAACAAAAGAAGATTGATCGTATCAATGAATTATATAAAAAATCAAAAGCGGAAGGACTCACTCCGGAAGAAGCGAAAGAACAGAAGATTCTTCGTAAAGAATATATGGAACTTATCCGAGTGAACTTAAGAAGCCAGCTGAACAATATTGACATGGAACAAAAAGATGGAAGTATTGTTAATCTTGGTGAGAAGTATGGCGAAAAATATATGAACAAGAAAGGAAACTAGGATCATGTTACAGAATTTACCACAGGATCCTGTTATCCTTCTGAGCGTCATAAATACAAAGCTCAGAGATTTTTATCCATCACTGGATCAGTTATGTAAAGAGATGGAAGTGAATAAAAAAGAACTTATAGATAAATTAGATCTGATTGACTATGCTTATGATGCATCCTGCAATCAGTTTGTATAAAGGAAATGAGAATGAAAGAAATAATTGAAAATGTAAAACTGGTGGAAAATGCACCGTTGGAAGAACCTGCCCGTCAGTATTATTTTATGGAAAAAGCAAAAGAATACGTTGCTGAAATGTCTGAGAAACTGGGGCGTCCATTAACTGCGTGTGTGACGACATTTGGTTGTCAGATGAATTCGAGGGACTCTGAAAAACTGCTTGGTATTTTAGAGAAGGTTGGGTATGCAGAAGAAACGGATGAAGAGAAAGCGGATTTTGTAATCTACAATACCTGTACTGTTCGTGAAAACGCAAACCTTCGTGTTTATGGACGTCTTGGACAACTTGGTTCCATTAAGAAAAAGAATCCACATAAGATGATCGCACTTTGCGGATGCATGATGCAGGAACCGGAAGTTGTTGAGAAATTAAAAAAGAGCTACCGCTTTGTTGACCTTATTTTCGGCACACACAACATTTACAAATTTGCAGAACTTTTAACATCTGCAATACAGTCTGACAGAACAGTCATTGATATCTGGAAAGATACAGACAAGATTGTAGAAGATCTTCCGGTTGAAAGAAAATATCCTTTCAAGTCTGGTGTAAATATCATGTTCGGATGTAACAACTTCTGTAGTTACTGTATTGTACCTTATGTACGTGGACGTGAAAGAAGCCGTGAACCGAAGGCAATCATCCGTGAGATCGAACGTCTTGTTGCAGATGGTGTTGTAGAAGTCATGCTGCTTGGACAGAATGTCAATTCTTATGGAAAGAACCTTGAAGAACCGATGACATTTGCACAGCTTCTTCAGGAGATTGAAAAAATTGAAGGACTTGAAAGAATCCGTTTCATGACTTCACATCCGAAGGATCTGTCAGATGAATTGATTGAAGTGATGAGTAAATCAAAAAAAATCTGTAAACATCTGCATCTTCCGGTTCAGTCCGGAAGCAGTCGGATCCTGAAACTTATGAACCGTCATTATAACAAAGAACAGTATCTTGCACTTGCTGAAAAGATCCGCAAAGCAGTTCCGGATATATCACTTACTACAGATATTATTGTCGGTTTCCCGGGTGAGACAGAAGAGGACTTCCAGGAGACCCTTGATGTTGTAAGAAAAGTCCGTTACGACAGCGCGTTTACTTTTATTTATTCAAAACGTACCGGAACACCTGCTGCAGTAATGGAAGATCAGGTTCCGGAAGACGTTGTAAAGGATCGTTTCAATCGTCTTTTACATGAGGTTCAGACAATTTCCGCAGAACAGTGTGCAATTCATGAAGGAACCGTGCAGACAGTTCTCGTAGAGTGTGTCAACGAACATGATAAGCATCTGATGACAGGTCGCATGAGCAATAATCTGCTCGTTCATTTCCCGGGGGATGAAAGCCTGATCGGTCAGCTGGTTGACGTTCACCTTGACGAATGTAAAGGATTTTACTATATGGGAAGGATAGAGAGTAACTAAATATGGGGATTGTTGTAATTGGGGCAGTTTTTATCGATATCAAAGGATATTCGATCTCACCGTATATTCCTGCCGGAAGAAATGTAAACAAGAAGGAGTTCCATTCGAAGAAAGAGTTCTTATGAATTATGATCATCCGGATTCTCTGGAAACAGATCTTCTGGTAGAACATTTAAAAGAATTAAAAGCCGGAAGAGCAATTGATTGTCCGGTATATGACTATAGTCTTCATAATCGTTCTGATGAAGTGATTCGAATCGAACCAAAACCTGTAATTCTCGTAGAAGGAATTCTTCTTTTAGCCGATGAACGGATTCGTGATCTTCTGGATATCAAAATCTACGTAGAGGCTGACGCAGATGAACGAATTCTCCGCAGAATATCCCGAGATGTGGAAGAGCGCGGAAGAGATCTTAACGGTATCATTAAACAATACCTGACAACTGTAAAACCAATGCATTATCTGTATGTAGAACCAACACGTTCCAAGGCAGACATCGTGATCAACAGTGGAAAGAATGATGTCGCATTTGATCTGTTTGTATCAAAGATTGAACAACTGTTGGATGAAATGAATCAATAATTAAGTAAGAAAAAATGCATGAGTATGAAACGAAAAATCATACTCATGTATTTTTTCGTTTATTTATCATATAACAAGTGAAAAGCAAACTTGTTCATGTTATAATTGATTCAAAGAAAAATGGTAAAAATACTTTGCCAAACTTGATAAAATAGCGAACAATGAGGCAGTACACTAGCAGGAGGGCAGAAAAATGTTTAACACAGAATGTAAAAAAACAGTTTCAAAAATGATCCTATCATTCATACTGATCACGGTAACTCTATTGTCCGGCTGTCAAAAGAATAGCACCCATTCTGCTATTGAGTTTGGAACTATAGATGTGTCTGAAATTGATAAAATCGAACTTTCTGGCACAACAGGTGGGAAAGATGGAAATTTTTCCTATACACTGTCAGATCAGGAAAAGAAGGAGTTCGTCCATTTGCTGAATCAAGTTGAGCTTGGTGATGAAGTTGATAAAAATCAAGCATTATCAAGTGGAGCAGTTACTTACTATAAGCTTTATTTCCAAGGAAAAGACGTAGTTACACTCTGTCCGGGACATTATTTCGGTGTTGATGAAAAGTATTATGAGTTTGTTAATTTTGAGGAATTGTGGGATGAGTTTATCACTTTCAATAGTAAACAAGATACCTCTCAGCAAGACAAATGGGATTGTTCTGTTACTTGCGCAGAAACCTCTGAGACAAATAACTATGTAGTTACATATTCTGATAAAAAAGTATCCTCCCAAACTGGAATACTCACCTTTCAAAACAGCAATAATTTCAATATTATTGTTCATCTACAAATACCGGATGAAGAAGAAAGAACAGCAGAAATTCCAGCGGGCGGTGTTAGTTCCTTGTATCAGATATCCCAAAACAAGGCATGTACTGTAGGTGTATACGCTGATGTTCCTGAAAATGAAACGATAAAATTAATGGTCTATGATGGAGCTGTAGCAGATTTGAATTCAAGTCAGGAAAAAGAACAAGTATATTTTGATGCAACTGTTCTTGAAGTAAAGAAAAAA
>OJAC01000014.1_pt1 | contig 149553 bp, 139 predicted proteins | sample 1588701 | NCBI WGS metagenome assembly OJAC01 (sample SAMN03283256) | human gut metagenome | biome: human-associated habitat; material: feces | host: Homo sapiens | place: USA | collected 2013 | reverse complement strand
AGAAAATCGAGACACATGGCGATAAGTTGATGAACTACATCCGCTTTTGGCAGGCGGCAGGGGAGTCGGAGAAAACATCCATCCGAACCCGCGATAGGATCCGCCAAATCGTATCCAGCGGTCACTATACAGGTGGTTTTGTGTGCTATGGTTATCAACTGGTAGACCAAGGCCGACGGAACAAGCGGGATAAGCCAGTCATGGATCTGGTCATCAACGAGGAAGAAGCTACATGGGTTCGGGAACTCTTTTATAAGGTTATCCAAGAAGGCACCAGCGGATATGCTCTGGCTGAAATGTTAAATAACCGAGGATTGCGTACCCGTGCCGGAGCAAAATTCCAATCGAGTAACATACTCCGCATTATCCGCCACGAGGGATATACAGGTTACATCATTACGAAAAATGCCCGCTCGGAATACATACCGGAATTGCAGATCATTGACCAAGAAACATTCGAAAAAGCCAATGACATTATCAGCCGACGCAGCGCAAAGACAGCGCAAGACAGGCGAATCGCCCATACCAGCCAGAACCCAACGCTACTGGCGGGCATCGTCTACTGCGCCCACTGCGGAGCGAAGATGTCTGGTTTTATGCATACAGATCGCTACAAACTGGCGGATGGCAGCATCCGCGAAAAAGTCCAGCCCAAGTATAACTGCTTTCAGCGAGGTCAGCGCAACAAAGGCGGCAGAGACTGTGATGGACAAGCACTGTACCTTGCCGAAAGGGTGGATGCCATCGTTCTGAAAATTGTCGAGGAAGTATTCGAGAAAATCAGAGATACTCCCTATTTCAGGATGGCGGAAAATCGGATTCGGCAGGAGTCGAATCGGCAAAAGACCAAACGTGCATTAGTAGAGAAAAAGATAAAAGCCGTCCAGCACGCCTTGGAACGCTTTGAGGGAGAGATACTGAAATGCCTTGATGGTACAAGCAATTTTACCGAGAATATGATTGCCAAGCAAATCCGACGATACCAGCAGGAATTGGATGATGCCAAGGCTGAATATGCTGAACTTCAGAATGCGAGGTTAAACGAAGCAGCTGAGATTCGGAAACTGCGTACTTACTACGACGATTTCAGAGGTTGGGCAGAAGAATTTGACACTGCCCCACTGGAAATGAAACGGATGATACTGAGTCATCTGATTGATAGGGTAGAGGTCGGAAGAAAATACCAAGTCACTATAAAACTGAACATGGAATATCAGCAGCTTTTAGATGATACAGTAGAAGCAATTTGTGAGAAAGGACTTGAAACACAAAGAAAATAGCAGTGGAGGCTGAGTGGCATCCACTGCTATTTTCTTTAATGTGAAAGTTAACAGTTGTTTGATTTTCGAATGGGCAACAGCCTGATTGGAGAAGGTTTAGAAGAGACTGCTCACTATGAATGGTACGGATAATGCCAGTTTTGATTGGAAATAATGGCTGGGTTTAATTAGGAGATACAGAGTAATATTGTTCTAAGAAGTTAGAATGCAGCTTGTGGTTAATTAACCATGAAGATACAGTTTCTGGAGTTAATCCAGCTATATCGTAATCTTTGAACTCTAGGGAGAATGCTTCAATATTGCTTTTTAGCAGGCTAAGTTGAGATGTAGAAATTATCTTTGTATTATGAGTTAAATAAGCGTCGTCATCAAGGTGGGTCGTTGGAATGATTAAATAGCTGGTATATTGATGACCGGGGTATTCGGTTTCAAACCACCCACAGTGTTGATCCATTTGTCCAGCCTCGCTTTTGTGAATGCCCGTTCGATCAGAAGAAACGTTACTTTTACATTCGATAAGCATATAATTCTGATGGTCATCACACCACAAATTATCAGGCCCCTGTCGAAAAGATTTGTCCGGGCGTTGAGATTGAAACCCTAATAGCTTGCCAATTTCTTCAACAGCATGTTCAAATTTGTTGGCGGGCTGACTGAAAGATAGCTGCGACAAAATGTCGCGCAAAGATAATTGGAAATCTATGAAGTTTGGAAATTTGGAAACATAGTTAATTATGGAATTGGCGCGTTTTTCACTAAAAGTAGTGGACAATTTTTTGTAAGGTAATACTTCAGTGGGTTTTAATAGTTCGTTGTTTTTAGAAAAGGCAGTGTGCTGTAGTTCGGCAGAAGTTGATTTGTGGAAGAAGTGCTGGTACTTGGCAAGTAATTGCATATACCAGTATTTGTCCTCCCCAATGGTTGGTATATCAACAATTTTTTGAATGTGTAGACATGCGTCCTCGTAGTTGCCGGACACTGCGCAGTCGTACGCAAGACGTTCTTCAAGAAGAACAGTATAAATGCTACTACGATTTTCACTGGATTCACAAATTTCATCCATTTTTTCATTATAGTAATCTTTCCAGTCAGAATCACGATCAATGCATTGATTGATAGTTTCCATTAGGCTTGAAAGCTCATCAGAAGAATTGTCGCTGTCCATATTGGCAATCTCAAAACCGATATCTAGTTGTTTTTGGGTTTGAGGGGAGAAAAAGTTCTTATTTGTGCTGGAACGAATAAATTTTATAAGATCATCGCCTAAAAGAATGATTACACTATAATCCTTTTCACCGCGAACACTTCACCCAAGACCTTGTTCGATTTTCTGAGCAATTTTGATTTTTGCAATATCGCTATTGCTTCGGCATAATTCTTCGTAATTGTCGGCAAGGTTATCTGCGTAGGGAAGAGAATCGATAATTAGAATGCGGCATGATTCATCAGGAAGATCTATACCATCATACCGATTTGCAAAAACAATATTACGACGATGACTAGAAACAATATCAGGAGAAGCCCTAACAAAGTCTATAACAGTCGAGTACATGTTAGGTGTACCCTTATTTGCAAGTATGGCACCGTAAGATGTATATTTGCTAGCTTTCTCAAAACTTGGTACAAGGACAGCTAAGCCATATTTTTCGTGTGATGAGGTTAAAAGCAAATTTTCGATTTCTTTCTGCTTTGTATTCTTGCAAATCATAGAGGGAATTAAAATCATCTTTTCGCCAGACCAACGGTAATTTGAATCGATAAGGGGATTCTCTATAGCAGAAATAGATAGATCTAATCCTTTGACAAATAGCGTGTCCTCTTGCGTGGTTGCTGACATTAACACACGATGAGATGCAGTGTGGAAAATTCCAAATGACTTTATTGGAATGCACTCTGGAGAAATCTCTATCGCATTACTGGAAACATAGGCTCGACAAAGTGGAATTTGATCCCTAATAAGCGGCCAAGCAAATTTGATGGAAGAATCCTGAGTGCGCGTTGAAAGAAGCTGTATCACGGCCTCACCTTTATCATGCCAGGCCCAGTAGGGAATGGCGTGCGAATCGGAATCGTGCCCATTTAAAATATCTTGGTAAGTTCCTTCCCCTTGTTGTTTCAAATCATCTACAAACAGGGAGAGGAGAGCGTTGTATAGGGAGTCCTTTTTCTCTATACGGATTGTGCAAGAGGATAAAATTGAATCCATACAAGCATGAGAGTCATCAAGAATTATGCAACCAACATGGAATGAACGCCCACCAATTCCAAAAAGAGAGAGACCGTTGAATATTTTTTGCACATAGGTGATGAGAATTTTTTGACTGTTTAAAAATTCTTGGGGAATTTCGCGTTCATTGGTTCCGAGATGGCAAAAGGGAATGCCGAACTTTTCGGCGTCAGCGCATGCTTGTTGCATTAGATAAATATTGGGACATACATAAACGACAGGACCACTGTTACTATTAAGATAAGAAAGACCAATAAGAAGACCAATAAGAGTTTTGCCTGAGCCAGTGGGAAGTTTGATTATGATGTCTCTGTCTTGGCGTCGATTGCTATACCATTCGGTTAAAATGCGGTCTTGAGTGGGACGAAGAGGCCCAGCTTCACTTTTTCGATCCAAAGATTCATAGATTTTTGAAGGAACGGTTTGCTTTTGTGAAATGGTAGCTTTTTGTATTTGGAAAAGTTTGCCATACGAGACCTCCTTAAAAGAAATACTGTTTGGTGAAAATTGAGATATGCGAAAGACGTTGACAAATTAATTATAGATGCATTAAAAGAAAAGGTCAATGATTTGTGTAAGAATGGTGGAGTGACAGCGCTATTGCAAAAAGTAAAGAAACAGCGTATAATAAAGGCAAGGAAAGGGGGCGCTTATCCCATGCAGCAGGAAGAAAATTATCTGGCGCAAAGCATATCCCAAGTGGACGCGGATGCCCGCTACGATGAAGGCGTTAAGCGTCTGCTTGCCAACAAAAGCATTCTGGCCGTTATTATGAAGGAATGCGTTCCGGAATATCGCGGCTGTACGGTGCGGGAGATTGCGGAAAAGTATATCGAGGGTGAACCGCAGATTGGTGCTGTCGGCGTGGATGCCGACGAAACCAACCGAAGTGTATCGGCCACGATCCATGGCACGAACACGGAAGATGTGACGCTGACCGAAGGTACAATTCGCTATGATGTCCGTTTTTATGCCACCGCACCGAGCGAGGATGGCCTGATTGGTCTGATTCTGAATGTGGAGGCACAGAACCGCTATAATGCGGGGTATCCGTTGCTGAAACGAGCAATTTACTATTGCAGCCGCATGATTTCGGCGCAGTATGGCACGGAGTTTACCAAAGGTGAGTACGGCAAAATCAAAAAAGTGTACTCGATTTGGGTATGTATGAACCCGCCGAAGAACCGCAGAAACACCATTACGCAGTATTCCATACAGGAAAAGCATATTATTGGTGAGGCGGTTGAGCAGATCAGGAACTACGACCTTATGAGCGCCGTGATGATTTGCTTGGGCGATGAGGATGACAAAAACTATGGCGGGCTGCTGAAATTCTTGGAAGTACTGCTTTCAGAAGAAAAGAGCCCTGAAACGAAGAAAGAAATATTAGAAACGGAATTTGATGTTCCGATGACACAAACGCTTGAAAGTGAGGTGCGCAGAATGTGCAATTTGAGCCAAGGCGTTAAGGAAAGAGCAATGGAGCAGGGCGTTGCGAAAGGAATAGGCATTGGTGAAGATAAGGCAACTCTCAATGCGATTCGTAACGTGATGAACAGCTTTAAGGTGTCTGCTGATGTGGCAATGGATGCGTTGCATATTCCGACAGAAAATCGAGCAAAATATAGAGCAATGCTTCAAAGCTGATAAGGAATATTAGCGGCATGATTGTAAGAATCTCCTTTTTGACTTTAAAAGGAGATTTCTTGCTTTAAGTAGAACTGACTCTCTTGCGAAAAGTACTATCAAAATAGGTTGTGGAGGGTTGCTATATGGCTACTTTGGAATGGAACAAATTATTATGCACGAAGAGAGAACGAGAATCTAAAAGTGGTTCCTCAATTAATCCAGTAAGAAATGAATTTGAAGCTGATTATGATAGAATAGTAGGAAGCTCATCGGTTCGTAGACTTCAAGATAAAGCACAAGTTTTCCCATTACAACAAAATGATGTTGCGAGAACGCGTCTTACGCATTCAATGGAGGTTTCCGCATTGGCAAGATCGCTTGGAAAAGCGGTTGGGCGTAGGCTAGAGGAAAAAGAAATTTTTCAAGATTGAGAGCAAACGGAAAAATTGTCTGCACTTCTTCAAGTGGCAGGACTGATTCATGACCTGGGAAATCCGCCTTTTGGTCATTATGGCGAAACGGTAATCCGCGACTGGTTTGGAAAATGGTTTAGTGGAGAAGCGATGCTTTCGGAAGAGAAAAATTCGTTATCAGAGCAACAAAAAAATGATTTCATATATTTCGATGGTAATGTACAAAACCTTAGAATCGTTACAAAGCTGCAAGTACAAAATGATAATAAGGGAGCTAATTTCACATACGGCACATTGGCAACCATTATGAAGTATCCTTGGTCGAGCGAAAGCAGACCTAAAGGAAAGATAAAATTTGGATATTTTGAATCTGAGCAGGAACTGGCAGAAGCGGTTAGAAGAAAAATTGGATTAGAAGCAGGTGTAAGACACCCTGCGACGTATCTGCTTGAAGCAGCTGATGATATCATTTACATTTGTGATGATATTGAGGATGGAACAAAAAAGGGATATATTGAATGGGAAAAGGAATTTGAGACTCTTTATCAAAAGGCCGAAAAAGGAAGCTATGGTGAAGAGATTGAAAAATTACTGATTAATGTAAAAAGAAAAAATGAAAACGTTGATAGCCGAATGCATGATAAGGAACAGGTTATTGCGTATGTTAGAAATTTTAGAAATATGGTTCAGTCTTTTCTCTTTAAAAAAGTTGTAGATCAATTTATGAATCAATACGAGAGAATTATGTCTAACGACCCGAAAGCTGATGTGGAAGAACTGCTATCTGTTGAAAGAGCGTTTGTCAAGGACCTGAAGAACATTACTGCAAGGCAGTGCTTTTCCTCAGATGAAGTACTTAACTTGGAACTGACGGGGGATAAAGTTGTTTCAACATTGCTAGATGTTTTTGTAAGAACATTGACGGAGCATGACGGTCATGAATTGTCTGACACGAGAACTTATGCGGGAAAAATTTTCAGAAAAATTTCACGTAACTTTATTTATATTGCGGAAAGTAAAATCAATGATAGTAACTATGTGGGAAATTTGTACTCTGAAGATTTGATAAACAAACTATCAGTATATGACAGATTACATTTGGTAGTAGACTATGTTTCGGGAATGACAGACTCGTATGCGGTTAAGGTTTATCAGGAACTTACGGCGATGAAACATCCTTGAAATGAAAGTGTTGGATCTATGATTATGGATGCTTTGCATGATTATTTTATAAGCAGGCCACAGTTAAGAGAACTTTATGATTTGTTAGAGCAAGTCGGATATATATATTTGATTGGAGGCGTTTTGAGGGAGTATAAAGATCATGAATGCATAATAAATTTGAGGGATATTGATATAACTATTGATGTCCAAAGCGAACAAAAATGGCAAAACTTTTTGCAAAACTATCATGTTGAAATTAACCGATTCGGTGGATTAAAAATATTAATCGATGATACAGAAGTTGACGTTTGGCGAATTGAAAACACATGGGCATATAGAAAAGGAAAAGTTGTAGCAATAGATAAAGTTGAAGCTTTACCGAAAACCGTATTTCTAAATATGGACGGTATTGTTTATGACTGTAAGCGTAATGTGTGGCTCGATAGAGAATATGAAAATGCGATGAAAACAAAAATGCTAGATGTAGTATTAGATGATAATCCTCAAATGGAACTAAATCTCTTGAGAGCGATGGTGCTGCGGAAAAAATACAATATGGTCTACTCGCAGCGCCTAAAAGATGTTTTTAGAAAAGCAATGTCCTATGAAATGGATTACGCTGAGTTGGAAAAGGTGCTGAGTAGAGAGCAAATACGAAGATACAAGAAAGAAATGCTATCGGAAGAAGAAATAAAAGACGAAATACTGACCATTTTCAAGTGATTGGATGAATCGTAGAATTCAAAAAACCAATAGACGAACAATTGTGTATGCTGCTTAATGCACCATGAGTACGCGCAACTAAGGAGAGCAACTGACTCTTAATCAGTGGGTCCTGGGTTCGAGTCCCCGATGGTGCACCACAGAAAAACCGCTTAGGTAAGCCTTTTATGGCAGCCTAGGCGGTTTTCTTTTTATGCTGATTTTGGCGCGTGCTCAAGTTTTGCTCAAGTAGAACAACGGAAGTGCCGAATTAGGGCAGAATAGGGCAAGTTACGGCAAATTAGGAAAAAAGAGAGAAAGCGAAAAAGAGCAACCAAAACACAACAATTTAAGCAGCAAACCAGAGAACACAGGTTACCCCGTATTGGTGATGCCACCACTACGAGGATAACCCGTGTTCTTTTTTTGCAATTTTTTTGAAAATGCGCCTTGCGGATACTTGCGAACTGCGGATAATGGGGGATACAAGGAGGCGAGATAGATGAAGTTATGGTATGTTGAGGGCGAACAAGACATGCTGTGCATGGTGACATATGTGTACGAGCTCGTCCTGCTGCCGGACGGAACGGTGCGACCACCCTGCTACACATTCGAGCCGGACTTGTGGCCGCCAGACTAATATTGTCCCCCGAAAGTACGCAAACAGCCCCGCAAGCCGGGGCATGGGGGACTTGATTAGGGGCAACACTTTTTGCGCGGCGGGCGGCGACCCAACGGAGGAAAAACTATGAAAGTCAGCGCGAAGGTCATACCGGGTTCTGTGCGTGTGAGCGTGACCCCGGAATATAACAAACCAAGAAAGCCGAGAGCAAAGAGAACAACGCCTGCCGCCGGAGACGAAGCAGTAGAGAAAGAGCGCTTTGCACAAAGCATTGCGAGAGCCAAGCAAGCCATTACGGACATTGCGTTATGCAATCATTGGGACTGGTTCGCCACCTTTACGTTTGACCCAAATTGCCCGGAACTTACTGAATGCGATGGCGACTACGCAAGGCTGTGCGTTAAATTCTTGCAGAAAACAAAGACAAAGTACAAAGCTAAAGATATGAAGTGGCTGTTAATCCCGGAGCCGCCGCAAAAGATATTTGATGAACAAGTACCATTGCATGTACATGGGCTGATAGCGGGCGCGCCGCCGGAAGCTATCCATGAGTGGAAGCGAAATGAGGCGGACTGCCCGCTCTATGCGCAGTTTAACTTGGCGGATGGCAAGAAAGCAGCAGAATTCCCGGAATACCGCAAACTGTACGGTTTCAACCTGTTGGAAGTCATTACGAACTTGAAGCGGCTGCTGCGCTACTTGCTCAAGAGCCTTGACAAGGCGCAAGAATACCGCAAAAAGGGGCAGCACCTCTATTACGCCAGCCGCAATGTAGCTCGTCCGCGCAAGTTTAAAGCTGTACAGTGCACGAGCGCTATGCAAGAGAAAATTGAAGATTTGGCGGAAAATGCCTACCAGCATAAGCGGAAGGACAGCAAAGCGATATACGGCAAGACGTACATACTGCCGGACTCTATGGAAACGGACATGCTTCTGTTTGATATTTTCGCCGATATAGACTACTAAAATAAAAACGGCGCTGTGACCGCAAAAGGGTTCAGCGCCTACTTTAGTTCTTGCTGCATTTGACGAAAAGCGTCCGTATCAAAGAAATCATAGAGCGAAATGCCCAAGCCGTCACACAGCAGCTTGATAGTTACAATGCCGGGATTGCGGCTCACACCGTGAATGATATTTTTGATGGTGGACGGCGGCACGCCGCAGGCGCGCGCAAGCTGGTGCAGATTGTAGCCATGTTCGGCGCATAGCTGCTGTATGCGCAGTGCCACCAACTCTTGCGTGTTCAAGATAACCGCCTCCCGTCCATATATGGTCTATAACCAGTATACGAGGCGGGAAACAGCAAGGACGACTATATATGGTCTTTTCTTTTCCGGCGAAAAATGCTATAATAAGCAAAACGGGGAAAGGAGGCCAGCTATGAAGGAACAGACCCGCACGGCGGCGTTGGGGCTGGCGGCGGTACTAATCACGGGCGGTGTGCTTCTGTGGGCAACTTCGCCGGGAGTAACGCTCAAGCGCGAGTACGAGAGTGGCAACGGCAAGCCCGTTGACGGCGGGCATGTATTGCAGGAAATCACGCTCCCGGTCTATAATAATGTGCGGGCGGTCACGGCGCGGGAAGCCTGCGACCTGCAAGACGGGATACTCGTGCTTGCGTATCCGAGGTGCCCGTATTGCCGCAATCTAATGCCGGAGCTGGCAGCGGCGGCAAAGGATACGGACACAAGGCTCTATTATTGCGAACTCAACAAGTACAGGGACGTCTACACCTACGACAGCGAAACCGCCGCGCCCGTACTGGTGACGCCAGCCGGGGAAGGATATGTGGAACTGCTTGCGTGGCTGGGCGACTGCACACACGCGTATGTTGTCAAAGACCCGGAGGGCAACGAAATCCCGGTAGGGGAGCAGCGCATCAGCGTGCCGACGCTTCTCCGCGTTCAGGGCGGAACACCTGCGGAAGAATGGAAGTACGAAACCGTGGCGGGTGTCACCTACCCTAAGGACGCCTATGAGCGGTGGGACGCGGAGACGCAGACAAAAGTATATGAATCCCTCTGCCGGTATCTGGCGGAGGCAAAGGAGGAATAGATAATAAAATGAAGAATAAAATCATATTAGCGGTCATGGCGGCGGTGCTGGCGTTGTCGCTTGTGGGCTGCGGCAGCAAGGTCACAAGCATTGCTATCCCGCAGGCGGCGACAATAGAAAAAGGCGAAAGCATCACGCTGCCCGTGAATTTTGGCACGGGCAACACCCCCGCCGAAACGCCGGAAGCTGCCGAAAGTTCCGCAACGGCGGAAACCGCAGCGGACAGCAAGACGGAGGTTGAATGGAGCTCGTCCGATGAAAGCGTTGCGACAGTCGACGAAACGGGCAGCGTCACGGCAGTGGCGGCGGGTGAGGCGACTATCACCGCCACCGTCAAGGACACGGAATTGAGTGCCGCCTGCACCGTGATGGTCAAGGTCACCGCCAATGAACTGACCGTGCCCGATGTTCTGGAAATCAAGCTGAACGACACGGACTCCGGCGTGCTGAATGCGGTATACACCCCGGACGATGCAACCAATGTATCGGTTCGCTATGTCTCCGATGATGAAGCGATTGCCACGGTTGACGAGACAGGCAAAGTCACGGCGCACGCACCCAGCGAGTGCGATATAACCTCTACATTGCTGCAAGATGGCGCGGAAATCGCAGTGAAAACAACCCACGTCAATGCGTTCTACGCAGTGGAGGGTATTACCCTCGACAAGACGGAAGGCATCCTCAATGTCGGCAACACGGTGACCATCACGGCTACCGTAGCGCCGGAAGTGGCTACCAACCCCGCAGTCACTTGGTCCTCCAGTGACGAAAGCGTAGCTACGGTTGATGAGACCGGGAAGATTACTGCAGTAGCCACTGGGAATGCTACCATCACCGCTACCAGCGAGGATGACAGCAGCGTGAGCGCAAACTATGAGCTCACGGTCCAGCAGAAGAAAGCGGCTGCCACCACCACGAAGAACAACTACTCCGGCAGCACCTCTGCTGGCGCATCCACTGTTCCGAGCTACACGGCACCCGCACAGCCAGTAACGCCCAGTGCTCCTGCACCGGCACCGGCACCTGCACCGGCACCGGCTCCCGACCCCGCACCTGCTCCTGCTGAGCCTTCTCAGCCGAGCGGTGGCGATAGCGGAAACTCTGGTGGGGTAGTTCCCGGAAGCACGGAAGACCTGGATAACCAGTATCGCGATTTCGGTACATGGTCCGGAACTGACTGGACGCAAGACAATTCGAACGGAAGTCATGATGGTGGTTGCGATTTTAACTGCGATTAAAGCCATTACACCAGACGGTGGAGGCTAAGTATTACCTTTAATGAGGTCGATACGGAACTTTCCATCGGACAACAAAAGGAGACTCTACTCAGAGTCTCCTTTTTCTTTTGCTAAAATGTGCGAATCGAATACAATGAGGAGTAGGGAAGGGGAGTGACCATTCATGATACTGCACAACGATATTTGTGGTGACACCAGCGTCACAAAAAAAATAAAAAAAATTATATTTATGTGTTGACGCTGCGTGCGAACTGCATACAATAGAACCCGTAATAGATAACAACAGGGCTTTCCAAAGCCTTACCTACCACCATTCACATTTGCGCCCGGCGCAACCTACTGACTAAAAGTACAACTGTGCTTTGCCCGCTTCGGCGGGGAAAGTGTACCCTGCGATAATCAAGCGCAGGCCGAGTAAACGCATTGCAAAGTGCGTCTATTTGGTCTGCGCTTTTTTATTTACAGATAAAAAAATAATAAAAGCAAGGAGAAACCAAAATGAACGCTACTTATCAGAAATCACAGACGACTACCCGCGTAAGACCTATTTACACCGTCAGCAAAGGACAGAGCAGACTTTATGTACTGCCTGCCTACCGCAAAGGTGCGGTTACGGTGCGAATAGAGCATACAGAGGGGGAGAACGTCAAAAAGCTGTGCTGTGCAATCCGAACGAACATTGTCTTGTCTATGGCAGACAATGCGCCCAAGAAAAACGCAACGGCAGTTGACATTATCAGTCCCGAAAAATGTGCCGAGAAAGGGTATCGTGACGATGGCCTCGGCTATGTGCGCACCTTGCTGGTGACGCCGAACATCGAGGGTAAAGTTATGTGCTCCATAACCTGCACGTTAGGTGAACGGGATGAGGAAGGACATATTTGCTCCTGCGGCGATTATTCGCACATCGAGCAGATAGAACTGACTCAACAAGAAATTGCAGCGCTGGCCGCCGCCGTGAAAGCAGTGGTTTTGGCGGCGGAACAAGAAGAAAACGAGAAGGCGGCGCAACCAAAGCCCGCACCACAACGCAGAAATTACAAGCGGCAGGCGGTGGCAAAAGCATGACCTGCCAAATCTACCTTGGTGAGTATCAAGAGACAATAACAGATACAGCCGCAATAGCCTATGTTGCGATTGACGGACAGGGGCGATTGATACAGGCTGATGCAAAGACAGTAAAAAGCACAGAGGAAATATCACTGCAAGCGGTCAAAATGGCCGCGCAGGGGCTTTACTACCTGCGCGGTTTTGAACTTGCCGTGATATGTACAGACAACCCGACAGCGTTTGCAGCCCTGCGGCAGGAATGCCCGCCCAAAGGCAACAGACGCATCATCACAGATATACGGCACCGCCTTGCGGCGGTACCGTACCCCGTAATATTGGAGCTTGCAATCGGGTCTGCCCACAGCGCCGCCGCCAGTACGCTGGCGCGGTGCGCGGCGACCAAAAAGAAATATTACAGCCCGACAGCCCAGGAGTACAAAATGCTGGTGCACACCCTATAACGAGCAGGCGCATTGCGCAGGCTCTTTGCAAATAGCAGTGTCTGCTTTATAAGGCAGCAGATACAGCATGGTTTGCCCGGTAAATTCGGGCGCGCTTTCCTTGGACGAGCGCTTAATCGTCCTTGGCTTGTCCTTACCTTACAGGCCCGTGCCGTGGGGTGATACGGTCAAGAGTGGTGGGTAGCCTTAGCCCCCGCAGAAACAAGGAGTATCCGGTATGATTTCCCATCGTGTTGAAAAGCGCCTGACCCATGAGGTGCACGAGGCACTGGCACTGCGTGACAAACGCGGCCGGAGCAAGCACAAAGACAAACAGGCAGCGCGCAAAGTAGCGCAGGATAACCATACCGCGTACAAGACCATCACGGGGCTATACGCTACCACATCGCTAACGACCTATGCAAGACAAGCCAAGACAGCGCTGTGCAGGATTGCCGAGCAATATGGCTGCCGCAATCTTGCTGAATGCAAGGAACACTTGCCAGCCTATTACGCGGACATGAGAGCACGGAACCTGTCAGCGTGGACGATACGCACAAGGGTCTATGCACTGTGCGCCGTGTATGCGCAGCCCTATCAAGACCTGTTCGGGGTCGAAAATCTGCCAATACGCCACCGCGCCGACATAACGCGGGGAAGGACACTAAGCGCAAGCAATGACCGCTACCACGCCGAACACCACGAGGACGCCCGCCTGTTGGCGCGTGCCTGTGGTGCCCGGCGGGGCGGTCTACGAGGCTTGACGGCGGACGCCCTGCGGACAGATGCGGAAGGAAACCTGCGTGTGCACCTGCGCGAGAAGGGCGGAAAAGAGCGTGACGCGCTTGTACTGCCCGACTATGCAGACCGTGTGCGGGAAATCTTCGCAAAGTACAGCGCGAAGCCCAGCAATAGCAAATACCTACTGCCGCTGACGGCACTGCCCAAGGATATGCCGCTGCATTATCTGCGGGCACAGTACGCACAAGACCTGTACCGCTATTTTGCGGAGCGGGGCGCAGCAACGGGGATTATGTACTATTGCAGAGCAGAGCGCAAAGGGCAAGCCTTCGATAAAGGAATCCTACTGGCGGTATCCCAACAGATGGGGCACAGCCGCTGTGATGTGGTGGTATCTCACTATCTGTACTGAGAGATACGGAGGTATCTGCCATGAAAAACAACAATATCAAGAAGTACGCAGACATCGCAACCATCGGCAACACTGCCGCGCGTTGCCGTGAGGAAGGTATCCCGGTGGGGGAAAAGACCCTGCGCCGCTGGGTGGACGAGGGCAAGCTCCCCGCTGTCCACACCGGGCGTAAGATTCTGGTGTCGTGGCAAAATCTGATGGATTATCTGACTGTCAGCGTGTAACTACCGTGCGCCCGTTCTGCTTGCCGGAGCGGGCGCTCATTTATAAGGAGAACAGAAAAATGAACATTACAAAACGTACCCAAAGCAACGGAACAACGGTATACCAATTCCGTGTGTTCTTGAGCCAGAACGCCGATGGCAAACAGCGTACACGCTCCAAAACGTGGCAACCGCCCGCAGGAATGACCGCAAAAGCAGCCGAAAAAGAAGCAAAACGGCAGGCGGTTATTTTTGAGAACGAAGTGAAGCAGGGGCGCGCTGCCCTTGATGCCAGAACGAAACTGTCTGATGTGGCGCGCGAGTATATTCGCAACACGGAAATGGAATATAAAACCAAAGAGTGGTACGAGTATATGCTGAGCGTTGTGGAGGACGATATAGGCAATATGCCGATTTCGGCGTTGAAGGCCTATCAAATCGAGCGCATTTATGCCGATATGCGGGAGCCGGACGCCAAACGGACATACTGCGTGACGGCAATGGAACTTGATAAAATCCGCAAAGAAAAGGGCATGACCTACAAGGCGCTTGCGGAAAAGGCGGGCTTGTGTATCGACACGGTGCAGATTGCCTGCAAGGGCTGCCGGGTCGCGCTGGAAAGTGCGGATAAAATGGCAAAGGCGCTGCAATGCCCCGTAGATAAAGCGTTCAAACTGGAAGTGCGGGAGTCTCCTTATTCCAGTACGACAATCAACGGCGTGCACCGCTTTTTGCGTGCGGTCTGCCACTACGCCGAAAAGCATAAGCTGCTGACCGATAATTCGATTGACGCCGTTCGTGCGCCTAAAATCGACTCGAAAATTTATGTGTTTTCCGAAGAAGAAAGCGCGCGTTTTGTTTGTGCGGTTATGTGTGAGAAGGACATTCGCGTTAAGACGGCGCTGCTGATTCTGATTTATCTGGGACTGCGTAAAGGTGAGCTGTGCGGCTTGACATGGGGCAACGTGGATTTAGATAAAGGCATTGTACATGTATCGCAGCAGCTTAAAGAAAAGAGCGGCGAGGGGCTTATCCTCGGCAAGCTCAAAACCAAGGAAAGCAAAGCAGACTTGCCGCTGTCGCCCATGCTGGCAGAAGTGCTTGCAGAATACCGCCAGTGGTGGAACGAGCACAAGGCAATGTACGGTGACGCATGGCGCGGCGATTGGGAGTGCTTGTTTATCAATGATGATGGGATGCCGTTAAATCCGAGCACCATCAATGAATGGCTGGATAAGCTGACGGAGCGCAACGGCCTGCCGCATGTCACGGTACACTCGCTGCGGCACCTGTGCGCAACGCTGCTGATTCGGACACACGCAGACCCCAAAACGGTGCAGACGATTTTGCGCCACGCGAATGTTTCGACAACGCTGAACATCTATGCCAAGGTATTTGACAGCACCCAGATGGAAGCCATCGGGCGGGTGCAAGCAAGCCTTGAAAACATGCTCAAAGAATCTTGCTCAAGTTCTGCTCAAGTTTGACGAGCAAAGATAGGGAAAATTAGGGCACGAGAGGGAACGAAGCCCTAAATTATCCCATAAAAAACGCGTAAAATCAACGATTTGCAAAGTTGGGAAAAGATAGGAAACAAGGATACCATATCTCTTAATCAGTGGGTCCTGGGTTCGAGTCCCCGATGGTGCACCAAAAAGATACCTCGCAAGAAGTTGCGGGGTATTTTTTATTGCTGTTTTCCGGAAAGCAGGAGCTTGGTGCGCCATCGGGGGCGAGAAGAGCTCGTGTATTTCAGGCTGTCAAAAAAACTCTTGTTGGGGCGGGCGTTGCTCGCCCGTGCCCGTTTGTCTGTGAAACAACTTCCCCGGAAAATGCGTTGCTGCGTCAAGTTGGCGGGTGACCAATGGTCGCCCCTACACATTCAATAGGGCAAGAATGTGATTTTTTGACACGCTGATTGCCCCTGCGGGGCATGCCCGGCCCCTACAGGGTGATGGAAGATTGCATTGGCGATCAAGGGAAAGGTGGGAGGGCGGCATGTATGCCGCCCCTACAGAGGAAATGGTAAGGATGGTGGCAGAGAACGGTACACAGAAAGACTCTGCTGATTTTGGCCACAGAAGTTCCCGAAGAGCAACAGACAAAGTGATATACACTCCGACTTGGCGTGCTGTGAAAAGCAGTATGGGGAAATACCACTTTTTCCTGTAAAGAGCGGCTGGAGAATAGAGAAAATCGGTAGGCAATTTAATTGTCTGTATGAGAATGATCGGGATCGTATGCATCCGAGGTCAAGAACGGCTCACCATTCAAACCATCTGGCTCTTCTAGACTGTCACCGGGCACCGGTTGTCCCCAGCCTGCGGGCTCATACTCAGTTTGGACAGCCCGATAGGTCACGCGGTAGCTTTTGTCGCAGTAGTCAAGCTGCAGAATGGTGGCCAACGCGGCATACTCTTCTTCAATAGGTGATACAATGTAAATGCGCCATTCGCACTCGTCCTCCGTTATCTCTGCCAGCGCCATAATCTCCTTGGCCATGGTGTGGGCAATGGCCGACTTAGGATCGGGAGGCATATATAACTCTCCGCTTGTATCAAGAACCAGCTTACCATCCGCATAGGCCTCGGTGACGACCGCCTGCGAGGCAACCAGCACGGTGCGGGCCTTGGCAATGACCGCATTCTGCCGTGCCTTGTCTATGTAGCCGGTCAGCGAGGGCACCAGCAGTGCCGCCAGTGTCGCTAAAATTACCAATACAACAATTAGCTCCACCAAAGTAAAACCGGATGTCTTTTTGGAACTGCGGGATGCTTTCATGGCCGGACCCTCCTGCGCAAGACAGTATAATATCGTATAAAAACAGTATAAAATTGCAGGGACGGTCCCGTCAATGCGTAATAACGACAAAAATTGCTGCCGCCCTTTGTGACTTCTGCCCGCAGTGGCACTTCTTGCGCAGGGGGGTGCGGTATGCTATACTAACAGCAGGAAAAAATATCCGGGCATCACCGCGCACCGCACCGGCACGGGCGTTATGCAGTGATGCCCGGGTGCGATACCAGCCAAAAGGAGGTGCTGCGGATGACCCGCATTGCGATCGTGGAAGACGAGGCCGCCGTCCGGGAGCAGCTGACAGGCTATGTGCAGCGTTATACACGGCAGTACGGTACACCGTTTGAGGTTTCGGCCTTTGCAAGCGGCGTTGAGATCCTTGAGGAATACCGTCCGGTCTACGACATTATTTTTCTTGATGTTGAGATGCCGCATCTGGACGGCATGGAGACCGCCCGCCGCATCCGCGCGCTGGACAGCGATGTACTGCTGATTTTTATTACCAACATGGCGCAGTATGCCATCAAGGGGTACGCGGTGGGGGCGCTGGATTATGTGCTGAAGCCCGTGCCGTATTTTGCCTTTTCGCAGCAGCTGCAAAAGGTCGTGAACCAGTTGGCCCGCCGTGTGCGCCACTATCTGGCCGTTCCGGTGGACGGCGGCATGCGCCGGCTGGATGCGGCAGGCATCTACTACATTGAGAGTGAGGGCCACCGGATCCACTTTTACACCGAGGATGGTGATTTCTCGGCCCCCGGTGCGCTCAAAACGCTGGAGGAAAAGCTGGCTGCGCAGCCCTTTGCGCGCTGCAACAGCGGGTATCTTGTCAATCTGGCACAGGTGTCTGGTGTGCAGCAGAGCGTTGTGCAGGTCGGCCCGTATGAGCTGCAGATCAGCCGCCCCAAGAGAAAGAGCTTCCTTGCGGCGCTGGCGGATTTCATCGGGGGTGAGGGGTAATGTCCGTTTTACCGGATGTACCGCGGTTGTACACGGCGCTGGCGGAGATCCTGGCCGTCCTGCTGTATGCGCAGGCACGGCCGCCCCGCACCGCAAAGCCGGTGTACTGGGCGATAACCGCCATCTGGGCGATTCTGCTGGCAGTGTTTTTGCACCTGACCGGCCATGTGCCGCTTGCGTGGTGGGTGCCCTGCATGGTGACGGCTATCGCGGCGATGTATCTCTACCTCTGGGCCACGCGGGAGATGAACCTGCGGGAGGCCGGCTACAGCTGCGCGCGGGCGTTTGTTCTGGCGGAGCTGGCAGCCAGTCTGGAATGGCAGCTGCACTGCTGGCTCTGGCCGCAGTACGGGGGCGGCGAGATACCGGCGCTGCTGCTGCTGGCGGCCGTCTACGGCGCACTGTACGGGGGTCTGTACTGGCTGGAGCGCCGCCGCGTGATCGCCGCGCGGCTGAAGGTTACGGCGGCGGCCACGCTGATGGCGGCCGTTATGGCGATGACCGTTTTTGCTGTGAGCAACCTGAGCTTTATCGCCGACGAACAGGCGACGATGAGCGTCTACTACATCCGCACGCTGGTGGATTTTGCCGGGGTGCTGATTTTGAGCGTCCAGCATGAGCAGCTGCGGGAAACGGCGCTGCACAGCGAGCTTTCCGCCATGGACGCCGTGTTGCACCGCCAATATGAGCAGTACCGCCAGAGCAAGGAGAATATACGCCTGATCAACCGGCGCTACCACGAATTGAAAATGCAGATCGCGGCCATCCGGGCCGAGCGGGATCAGGCCAAGCAGAATGCCGCTCTGGCGGAGATGGAGAGCGACATCCGCCGCTATGAGGCCGAGAACAAGACCGGCAACCCGGTGCTGGACACGCTGCTGACGGCCAAAAGCCTGTACTGCCAGCAGCACGGCATCAACATGACCTGTGTCGCAGACGGCACGCTGCTGAATTTTTTGACAACGGGGGAGATATGCACCATTGTCGGCACAGCGCTGGACAACGCCACCGAGAGTGTGCTGACCGAGCAGGACCCAGAAAAACGGCTGATCCGCACGGCCATCTACGCCCAAAACGGCTTTGTGATGCTGCGGTTTGAAAACTACTGCACCCAGCCCGTGGAGTTGGGCCCGGACGGTCTGCCACGCCGCAGCAGCCACGGCGGCTACGACCTGAAAAGTGTCCGCGCTGCCGCTGAGGCCCGCGGCGGCACCCTGACCCTGCACTGGGAAAACGAGTGGTTCACCCTGCGGGTGCTGCTGCCGCAGAAATGATCAGTCACCATGCTGCTGGCAGGTTGCACAACTGAACAAGCACGAACTTGGGCAAAACGCGCAGGAAATTTCCTGCGCGTTTTGCCTTTTTTGCAAAGTATGTACCAAAACCGGCAGGTTATGCAAAAGGTGCGCTGTTTTGCCCCGGTTCTGCTACAATAGAGGCAACACAAAGGCAGACGCCTGTATAATGTGCACAAGAAGGAAAAACGCAAATGGCGAAGCAACCGAAAGTCCGCAAGCCGCATCCCGTGCTGCATGGGATCGGGCTGACACTGTCTGCGATATTGTTGGTCGCAGTGCTGGCCGGCACCTATGTCCTGTCCACGATGGCTACCATCATCGACAGCTTTATCGGCGCGCCCAGCGGCCATTATTCCAAAACCGAAATCGCAGACACCAAGCTGAAGGCCGAGGCCCTCGCCGCAGAGGTCGAGGCAGAGGGCACCGTGCTGGTGCAGAACAACGATAACATCCTGCCCCTGAGCGCCGACACCAAAAAAGTCAATGTGTTCGGCTGGGCGTCCACCGCATGGCTGGGCGGCGGCTCCGGTTCCGGCGGCGTGAACGCCGTCAACACGGATCTGCTGGCCGCCCTGACCGCCTACGGCATTGAGTACAACACCGAGCTGACCGATATGTACAAGGACTTCCAGCCCGGCCGCGAATATCTCAAAACACTGAACAGCCGTCCCGAGCAGTCCGGCCGCCTGTACGAGCCTGACATCAACAACACCGCCTACTACACCCAGACCATGCTGGATAACGCCAAGAATTACTCCGATACCGCCGTGGTCGTCATCGGCCGTGTGGCAGGCGAGAGCAACGACGCCACCAAACAGCAGTACAAGCGCACCGAGAAGGGCGGCGACATCGTGGTGGACGACACCCGCACGATGCTGGAGCTGACCACCGAGGAAGAAAATTTGCTGACCTACGTTGGTGCCAACTACAAAAACGTGGTCGTGCTGGTCAACTCCACCAATGTGATGGAGCTGGGGCAGTTGGAAACCATCCCCGGCGTGGATGCCTGCCTGATTGCCGGGCTGTCCGGCTCGGAGGCTGCCTCGGTCATTCCTGCCGTTTTGTGGGGTGAGAAGGAGCCGAGCGGCCGCACTGCCGACACCTGGGCCTATGATCTGACCACCGCAGCCAGCTACGCGAACGCCGGTCTTGAGGGCGTGGGCGCTTACACCGATGCCGAGGGTCTGTACCCGGCGGACGGCACCACCTGCGGCAACCTCGATGCCCCCTATGCCTATGAGCAGGTCTCCTATGTGGATTACGCCGAGGGCATTTACATCGGCTACAAATGGTACGAGACCGCTGACGCCGAGGGCTGCTGGAGCAATGTTTCCAACGAGTACGGCACCGGCTATGACGGCGTTGTGCAGTATCCGTTCGGCTACGGCCTGTCCTACACCAGTTTTGACTGGGACATCACCGATGCCGCCGCTGACGGCAGTACCCTGACCAAGGACGGCGATGTAACGGTAAAAGTGACCGTTACCAACACCGGCGACCGTGCGGGCAAGGATGTTGTCCAGCTGTACTATACCGCCCCCTACATCACCGGCGAGATCGAGAAATCCAGCGTGGAGCTGGCCGCCTTTGCCAAGACCAAGGAGCTGCAGCCCGGCGAGAGCGAGGAGGTCACCCTGACCGTCCCCGTGGAAAAGATGGCAAGTTACGATGCCTACGATGCCAACCACAACGGCTTTGCCGGCTATGAGATGGACGCCGGTGACTATATCTTTACCGTGCGCCACGATGCCCACACCGTGGACGATGCCGAGAAGGCAGCGCTGACCTGCACGCTGCCCGCCAATGTGCAGTATCCGACCGACAGTGTCTCCGGCAGCGAGGTCGGCAACAAGTTCACCGGCAGCGATGCCATTGACGGCGTAAGCCTTGACGGCAGCGATTCCGCCCAGAACATCACCTACCTGACCCGCGCCGACTTTGCGGGTACCTTCCCGAAGGCCTGCACCCCCAGCCGCGCTATGACCGACAATGTCAAGGCGCTGAACCTCTACACCGCCGACATGGCGAACGGCTACATCAACGAGGCCGATGAGGCCATCACCACCGGTGTCAAGAACGGTCTGAAGATCGAGGATAACGGCAAGACTACCGAGCTGGGCTACCAGCTGGGCGCTGACTTCAACGACCCGCAGTGGGATGCCCTGCTGGATCAGCTGACTGTGGACGAGATGGAAAACCTGTTTGTCAACGCTTACGGCGGTCTGGTTGAGCTCAAGAGCATCGGCAAGGTGCGCAGCAAGGATGCCGACGGCCCCGCACAGATCGGCGGATTTACCGGCATGGGTGCCGGGACCGGCTTTCCCAGCTCCAGCACGCTGGCCCAGACCTGGAACGCCGACCTTGCTTTGCAGGAGGGCCGTACCATCGGCACGCAGGCACTGCAGAACGGCTACACCGGCTGGTATGCCCCTGCCACCAACATGCACCGCAGCCCCTTCAACGGTCGTAACTATGAGTATTATTCCGAGGACAGCCTGCTGTCCGGCGTCATCTGCGGCAACACCGTGCAGGGCGCCAACGATGCCGGTGTCTACACCTATGTCAAGCATTTCATCTGCAACGATGGCGAGAGCGGCATCTACCGCGATTCCGTCTACACATGGATGACCGAGCAGACCCTGCGCGAAACCTATCTGCGCCCCTTCCAGATGCTGGTCGAGGAGTACAATGCTGTCGGTTTGATGAGCAGCTACAACCGCATCGGCGCGGTCTGGGCAGGCGGCAGCGAGGCGCTGCTGACCGGTATCCTGCGCGATGAATGGGGCTTTGACGGCGCTGTTATCACCGACTACGCCGACCACCACAGCTTCATGAACGGCGATCAGGCCCTGCGTGCAGGCGGCAGCCTTTGGATGTCCGGCATGATGGGCGGCCAGCTTACCTGCGAGACCGGCTCCAACAGCTATATGCAGGCGCTGCGCCGTGCCGCCAAGGAGACCCTTTACATGTACCTGCATGTCCGCGTGACCAACCGCGACTATGCCGAGAGCATCGGCGATACCGCCGCGCTGCGCCACGACTTTAAGCCCGCTGTGCTCGGCTGGCGCCACCTTGTTGCTCTGATCGACCTTGTTGCCGTGGCACTGTTTGCACTGGCGATCCGCGGCATTGTCCGTGATGTCAAACTGTACAAGGCCGCGAAAGCTGCCAAGGCCGAAAACAAGAACGCATAAGAATAACCCCGCAATACTGCACAATGCAAGCGCATGACCGTGACTTGAAATTGCGCGGTATTGCCTTATTAAAAAAGGAGTGCGTCCCCTTGAAAAACGCTGAAATCATCGCAAAACTGAATCTGGAACAAAAATGCGCGCTGCTTTCAGGCGCGGGTACCTTCACCACGCGCGGCTGCCCCAAGGCGGGTGTGCCGTCCATCACCCTGTCGGACGGGCCGAACGGCGTGCGCAAGCAGGCCGGGGCGGCGGACCATCTGGGCCTGAACCCCAGCGTGCCGGCGACCTGCTTCCCGACTGCGGCCACCGTGGCCTGCAGCTGGGATCCCGCACTGGGCGAGGAGATCGGCCGCGCCATGGGTGAGGAGGCTGCCGCGCAGGAGGTTGCCGTGCTGCTCGGCCCCGGGCTTAACACCAAGCGCAGCCCCCTGTGCGGACGCAACTTTGAGTATTTTTCCGAGGACCCGTATCTCTCGGGCAAGATGGCCGCCGCCTATGTGCGGGGCATCCAAAGCGAGGGCATTGCAGCCTGCCCCAAGCATTTTGCCGTCAACAGTCAGGAGCTGCGGCGCATGGCGTCCGACTCCGTTCTGGACGAGCGCACGCTGCGCGAGCTGTACCTGACCGGCTTTGAGATCGTGGTCAAGGAGGCTGCGCCCAAGACCATCATGTCGAGCTACAACCTCGTCAACGGCACCTATGCCAACGAGAACGCCCATCTTCTGCAGGATGTTTTGCGCAGGGACTGGGGCTTTTCCGGTGCCGTTGTGACCGACTGGGGCGGCTCCAACGACCATGCGCTCGGCGTAAAGAACGGCTCCACGCTGGAAATGCCCGCCTCCGGCGGTGACGCCGTGCGGGAACTGCTGGCTGCCGTACAAAGCGGTAAGATCACCGAGGCGGATGTGGATGCCCGGCTGGACGAGCTGCTGACGCTGGTGCTGGATACAAGCGCTGCCGTGCAAAAGCACAGCCGCAGCTTTGACGCCGATGCGCACCATGCGCTGGCCCGCCGCGCCGCCGCCGAGAGCGCCGTGCTGCTGAAAAATGACGGCGGCATCCTGCCGCTGGCCGCCGGTGCAAGGGTTGCCGTTATCGGCGACTTTGCCGAGACGCCGCGCTATCAGGGTGCCGGCTCAAGCGCCGTAAACTCTATCAAGGTCGATACGCTACTTGATTGCCTTGCGCAGAGCGGGCTGCAGTGCGCGGGCTTCGCCGCAGGCTTTGACCGTCAGGGCCGCCCCGATGCCGACAAAAAGGCGCAGGCCGTGGCACTGGCCCAAAAGGCCGACACGGTGCTGCTCTGTCTGGGTTTGGATGAGATCAAGGAGAGCGAGGGTCTTGACCGCGTGGACATGAAGCTTGCCGATAACCAGATCGAGCTTTTGCAGGCGGTCGAGCAGGCCAACCCCAACACGGTGGTAGTCCTGAACGCCGGTGCATCGCTGGAAACGCCGTGGCTGGCCCACTGCAGGGCGCTCGTCTACGGGGCGCTGGGCGGGCAGGCCGGTGCCGGTGCCATGGTGGATGTGCTGACCGGCAAGGTCAACCCCGGCGGCAAGCTGGCCGAGACATGGGCCAATGCCTATGAGGAGACCCCCGCCAAGGATAACTTTGCCGGGGTAGGCCGCACCGTGCAGTACCGTGAGGGGCTGTATGTCGGCTACCGCTATTACCAGACCGCCGGGGTGCCGGTGGCGTTCCCGTTCGGCTACGGCCTGAGCTATACAAGCTATGCCTATTCCGACCTGAAGGTCACCGCCGACAGTGTGAGCCTGACCGTGACCAACACCGGTGCGCGTGACGGCGCGGAGATCGTGCAGGTCTATATCGCAAAGCCCGGTGCGGAGATCTTCCGCCCCGCGCAGGAGCTAAAGGCCTTTGCAAGGGTGTCGCTTGCGGCAGGGGAGAGATGCACGGTTACGCTCCCGCTCGATGACAAGGCGTTCCGCTACTGGAACACCAGAACTGACTGCTGGGAGGTCGAGGGCGGCCGGTATGAGGTTCGTGTCGGTGCCTCCAGCGCGGACATCCGCCTGACGGCCAATGTTGACATCCGCGGCACCAATGCCCCCGACCCCTATGCCGGCAAGGCGCTGCCGCACTACAAGAGCGGCAGTGTGCAGAATGTGCCCGATGCCGAGTGGGAGGCCCTGCTCGGACATCCCATCCCGCAGGATAAGGTCAAAATCGACCGCAACATGACGCTGGGCGAGCTGAACCACAGCCGCAGCCCGCTGGGCTGGCTGATCTGGGCCGTGCTGACAGCACTGCTGAACGCCAGCTTCAAAAAAGGCAAGCCCGATCTGAATGTGCTGTTCCAGTACAACATGCCGCTGCGCGCGCTGGCCAAAATGACAAGCGGTGCCATCAGCATGGGCATGGTGGACGGCATCGTGCTGGAGGCAAAGGGTTTCTGGGTCATCGGCCTTGTGCGGGTCATTTATGAGGCGGTCAAGAACCAGCTGCTGAACGCGCAGCTGGAACGCCGCCTGCGCAACGGCTGAAGGGAGACTGTATGAAAGCGTGGAATGCCTTTGCAGCCAGGCACCCTGCCGCCGCCCAATGGGTGCGCGAGGGTGGCTTGTTCGTCGTCTTCCCGGAAGGGGAGGCTAAGAAGGCATAAGGATAGCCCCCGGACAGTGCGAAGCTGTCCGGGGGCTTATTTATGCTTACTGAAAAATGCTCGCTCCTGCATCGCTGCATAGAGCGCGGCATTCTTACAAATAATTCACTGCCAGGATCGCCGCCCCCAGTACGACCAGTACAACGCCGGTGGCACGGTTCAGGGTGGCGGGCGCAGCCTTGTTGGCAAACTTGGCGGCGATGCGCGCCCAGAGCAGCGTGCTCAGCACACAGCAGATCAGGCAGAATACATCCGGCATACCGCCGATGGCGAAATGGCTGGCCGAGCCGGTGAACGCCGTAAAAGCCATGATAAAGACGCTGGTGCCCACGGCGGTTTTCAGCTCATACCCCAGCACCGAGGTCAGGAGCAGCAGCATCATCATGCCGCCGCCTGCGCCGATAAACCCGCAGATGAACCCGACACCCGCACCGCAGAGCAGGGACTGCACAAACCGCTTCTCTGCGCTCACGGCGTTCATTGCGCTTTTGGTGGTCATGACCGGCCGCACAATGAACTTGACGCCCAGCAGAAGGGTCATAAAAGTGGAAAAGCCGCCCATCGTGGTGCCGGGCACGAGGCTGGCCACATAGCTGCCCACCAGCGTGAAGCATAGCACCGAGGCCATCATGACGGCGCCGTTTTTGATGTCCAGATTTCCGTTTTTGCCGTAGGTATAGGCAGAGATTGCGCTGGCCAGCACATCGCTGGCCAATGCAATGCCAACAGCCATGTAGGGGTCCATGCCCAAAAAGGTGATGAGCATGGGGCTGATGACCGCCGCAGCGCTCATGCCGGCAAAGCCGGTGCCCAGCCCGGCCCCGATGCCCGCGATAAAGCAGACGATAAATGCTACCAGATAGGTCATATTCTTACTCCTTGTTCAGCTCCCGCAGGAGGTTTGCATCCATGCGGCGCAGATAGTCCTGCAGCGTCTGCTGCTCCTGTGCCGTAAAGCCCGCAAACAGCGGCTCGACCGTGCGGTGCTGGATCTCCGCCAGCGCGGCGGTGATGCGCTGACCGTCCGCAGTAAAGCCCAGCAACCGCTGGCGGCGGTTGTCCGGCGCAGGGGAGACCGTCAGCACGCCGCGCGCGCGCAGCCGCTCCACCGCCGCCGATACATTGGATTTTGCCAGACCGCGGTAGCGGCAGATGTCCCCGGCGGTGTGACATTCAGGGTTGTTGTGCAGAAACAGCAGGATGTCGATCTCCAACTGGTTGAGCCCGTATGCCGCAGAGGCGGCCTCAAACTGCGCGGTATAGTATTTTTTGTAGTGCTGTATATAGGATAATACAGGCAGCACAGGAAGCCCTCCTTTGCAAGTGATAAAAAGAACAGTTCTAATTATAACTATCCAAACTGCTGGTGTCAATACAAAGCGCCGTATAAACAAAAAATCCCGCCGGAATACGGCGGGATTTCTGGTGGACCTGGAGGGATTCGAACCCTTGACCTCTCGGATGCGAACCGAACGCTCTCCCAACTGAGCTACAGGCCCATGTCTTTGCGACTAAACCAGTGTAATCCATTTTGCGCAAAAAGTCAAGAGCAAAACAAGAATTTTGTGGGGCCAAAGAGGGACAGGTCGTGTAACATACGATTTTTATTGCGGACGGCTGTTTTCCGCACGCTTATTGCGCTACACTATAAATAGTGCTATAATAATACAAATCTTGCCCTGACCGTATAAAATCGTATATGCGGTTTGGATTGAACCTGCACAGGTGTTGCACTATAGTATTTTTAAGCAAACGGGAGCGACATTATGTGGAGGGAGATTTTTGTATGGATACGCAACGGATCGCAAGCTATCGGCGGGAATTTTCTGCGCTGGCAGACCTGCAGGCGGCTGGGACCGTGACCTATTCACTGCTGCGCGAAGCGGACGCCTTTGTCATCTGCGTGCAGCGTGATGAAGAACCGCCGGTGGAGCGGATGCTGTGCGACACAGGGGAGGAGCGCGCCGGGATGCTGACACGCTTTCTGTATGAAAACGCGGTGGAGCCTAACCAGATGCCAGCGATCCTCCGGGATATCTGCGGATGGGCGGTGGGCTGAGATGGCAGTGGCATTGATGGACAAGGCTGCCGGGCAGGCCAAACTCCCGGAAACACCGGCCGTTGTGGCACTTTTTGCGTTCGGCTCCCGCCTTGACCGGGATACGATGCAGCTGTTTGCCCGGACCCACAGCGAGGAGGTCCGCGCGGCGGCAATCGCATCCACCGGGCAGGAGGTACTGGAGCTGCTGCACGGCGGCCTTCGCCCGCAGGTGCTGGTGCTGGATGCGCTGCTCACAAAGCCTGCCGTGACGCAGGTGCTGCAGGAGATCGGCAAAATGGATCTGAAGCCGCAGCCGGCTGTGCTGGTACTTGTGCCTGTGCCGGAGGAGACGGCCGCCCGCCGTGCGCTGGGGCTGTTCTCCCGGTATGAGATCATGCTGCGCCCCTACGGCATGAAAAACCTCTTTGATGAGATCTACCGCATGGGCACCGATGAGGAAGAAAACCGGCTCTACCGGCTGCGCCGCTGCTGTGAGGATGTGCTGGAAAGCCTCGGCGCACCCACGACCCTGAACGGCTACCGCTACGCCGAGCGGATGCTGCTCTACGCCCTGTATGCGGACAAGCCGCAGCCGATCGGCGTTTTGCAGCAGTATGTCGCAACGGAGGAGGACATCGAGGTCGGAACGGTGACCTCAGCACTGAACCGGCTATCCGCCGGCATGGCAAGGCGCGGCACCGATGCGTACCGGGCGCTCTGCCTGCGGTGCGGCCGCCCGGAGGACGGTGTGCTTTCCAACGGACAGCTTTTTAAAGGAATGCTTCAGCAGCTGCGCGGTATGACAGAACGATAAAGGGAGGCGTTTTCCATGGAGGAAAAGCAGAGCAAGGCAGACCTGCTGGCCCTGCGCGGCGGACTGCGCGGCCGGTTCCGCCGTGTGTTTGACGGCATGGAAAACGCTTTTGAGGTCCTGCTTGACCAGCTTGAACACCCCCTGAGCCCGGCAGACCGCGCCGGAATGGCGCAGCTTGTGCGGGATATGCAGACGCAGCTGCTCAGCGCGCGCCGTCTGGGGGATCAGGCCTCCGATGCGGCGACAGCCGCCGTGCTGCACAGCACCTGCGTGCCGCGCCCCATCGACCTGCTGAGCCAGCTGGATGAGATCTGCGACATCCTGCGGGAGGAGGCCGCCCGGTATGACCTGCCGTTCACGATCGAGCTGCAGACCGCCGGGCAGAGCGTGCTGCCCACGGTGGGGGATGCGGCCCTTCTGAACGGCCTGATGACGAATTTGATCTCCAACACGCTCTCCGCAGACGCGGGGGCCTGCATTACGCTGCGCTGTGAGCCCGGGCTGTTCTGCTACCGGGACAACGGTCCCGGTCTGCCGCCCGATGCAAAGGCGCTGCTGACCGATGGCTGCTGGAGCGCCCGGCTGCTCTATGCGGGCGGGCTGGGGCTGCCGCTTATCGCGGCCTACACAAAGGCCATGGGCTGGTCGCTGGCCGTGGGGCCGGGGCCGGGCACGGAGCTGCGCTTCACCCTGCCGCCCGCGCCGCTGCTCGATGACCTGATGCTGGAATCCCCCGTGGAGCGCATGGCCGAGCGGCAGACCCGGCGGCTGGCGCTGCGCCGTGAGCTGGCTGTGCTGCGGGCGCAGGAATTGCTGTAAAATGACATGGCACCGTTGTCCCGGCAGGGAAGCGGTGCTTTTTTTGCTGCACCGCTTTACTTTGTGCGTAAATTATTGTAAAATGTAATACAAAAAGAATGGTTTACTATGCCTGTACGGCAGGGTAGACCGCCAAAATAACTACAGGTGGTGTTTTTATGGCAATTCAGTATAAACGTATTCTTCTGAAGGTCAGCGGCGAGGCACTTTCCGGCCCCAAGGGCACGGGCTTTGATGAGGAAACCATCGCCTCTATCTGTGCCGGCATCAAGGCGGCGCACGATCTGGGTGCGCAGATCGGCATTGTTGTGGGCGGCGGCAACTTCTGGCGCGGCCGTTCCAGCGGCAAAATGGACCGCATGGACGCCGACAAGATCGGCATGCTGGCTACCGTCATGAACGCGCTGGCCGTCAAGGATGCACTGCGCCAGCAGGGCGTGGAGGCCGTTGTCATGACCAGCTCCTTTATGCCGCAGGTGGCCGAGTGCTTCACCAGCGACAAGGCCATCGCTGCGCTGGAGAGCGGCAAGATCGTTGTGTTCGGCGGCGGCACCGGCAACCCCATCTTCTCCACCGATACGGCCAGCGCGCTGCGCGCACTGGAGATCAGCGCCGATGCCATGTTCAAGGCTACGATGGTGGACGGTGTCTACGATAAGGACCCCCACAAGTATGCCGATGCCGTGCGCTATGATACGCTGACCTTTACCCGCGTGCTGGACGAGCGTCTGGCCGTCATGGACTCCACGGCCGCGACCCTCTGCCGTGATAACGGCCTGCCCATCCTTGTGTTTGATCTGGGTAAGCCCGAAAATATCGCCAAGGCTGTGCAGGGCGAGATGGTCGGCACCCTTGTGAAAGAGTAAATTAAAAAAGAAAAGCTGAAGCTTTGAAAAATTCATAATTTTCCCCTATACTATTTTACGAATAAGGAGAATCTTACTATGAGCAGCACGACCAAACCCTTTGAAGAAAAAATGAACGCCAGCGTCAACCATCTGGTCCATGAGCTGGCTTCCATCCGCGCCGGCCGCGCCAACCCCGCCATCCTCGACAAGGTGGCGGTGGACTACTACGGCAGCCCCACGCCCATCCAGCAGATCGCTGCTGTGGCTGTGGCCGAGGCCCGCATCCTGACCATCTCCCCGTGGGACCGCTCGATGCTCAAGCCCATCTCCAAGGCGATCCAGACCAGCGACATCGGCATCAACCCCATTGATGACGGTCAGGTCATCCGTCTGGTGTTCCCGGCTCCGACCGAGGAGCGCCGCAAGCAGCTGACCAAGGATGTCAAGAAGCAGGGCGAGGATGCCAAGACCGCTGTGCGCAACATCCGCCGCGATGCAATGGATAAGTTTAAGGCCATGAAGAAGGCCGGCGAGATCACCGAGGACGATCAGAAGAAGCTGGAGGAGGAAACCCAGAAGCTGACGGACAAGTATGTCAAGATGATCGACGACACCTGCGCCGACAAGAACAAGGAGATCATGGAGGTCTGATCTCTCCATGAACGATAGCCTGTGCGGGCATGTCATCTGACACGCCCGCATAGGCTGTTATTGCAAGAAAATCTATTCCGCGAAAGGGAATCACTGTTTATGAAGACCCGCATCATCACTGCCGTTGTCGGCCTGGGCGTTCTGGCCGTTGTACTGGCGTTTTTCGACACCTTCCTGTTTGACCTGGTGCTCAGTGCCATCTGCCTGCTGGCCATCCATGAGGTCTTTTCCGCCATGGGCTTTGGCAAAAAGCAATGGTATCTGTATGCCGGTGCTGTGCCGCTGACCCTGCTGGTCATGCTCAGCAGCTCACAGATGGTGCGCGGGCTGCTGCTGCCGGTGGCGTTCCTGACCGTGCTGTTCTACAATGTCTGCCAGATCGCGCATGTCCAGACGCTGGATTTCGGCAAGCTGACGGGGTTTGTCTACTTTTCGGGCGTGATCACCTTCTGCTTTTACTCGCTCATCCATCTCAAGCGGATGCTGCCCTTTGCGCAGTATCGCTATGATGCCATCTATTTCATCCTGCTGATCCTCTGCTTTGCATGGGGCGGGGACACCGCTGCTTACTTTGCAGGCCGTGCCTTCGGCAGGCGCAAGCTGGCCCCCATTGTCAGCCCTCACAAAACGGTGGAGGGCGCTGTGGGCGGCGTGCTGGGCAGCATGGCCGCCGGCTGCGTGCTGACGCTGGTCTACTCGCTGCTGTCAAAGACCTATAATGTGCTGAGCATCCATGTGCTGGCGCGGCACTATATGGTGCTGCTCGGCATGGGTGCCGTGGCATCGGTGCTGGGCATCTTGGGTGACCTGTTTGCCTCCGCTGTCAAGCGTCAGGCGGGCATCAAGGACTATGGCACGATTTTCCCGGGGCACGGTGGTATTCTCGACCGCTTTGACAGCGTTATGTTCATTGCGCCGTTCGTTTCCATCGCGGTACGCTATTTCTTCTATCTGCTGTGAGGAATGTACAATGAGTAAAGTTATCACACTGCTGGGCTCTACCGGTTCAATCGGCACCCAAAGCCTTGATGTCTGCCGCATGCACGGCTATGAGGTGTTCGGTTTGTCAGCCAACTCCAGCGTAGACAAGCTGCTGGCCCAGATCGCTGAATTTCACCCGAAGTATGTGGCTGTCACCGACCCGGCTGCGTTCGACAGGCTGTCCGCCGCGCTGGCGGGGCAGACGGGCGCGCCCAAGCTGCTGAAGGGGGCGGACGGCCTGCGTGAGCTGGCCGCCATGGACGGCGCAGGCACGGTGCTGAACGCCGTTGTCGGCATTGCCGGTCTGGATGCCTCACTGACGGCTATCGAGAGCGGCCATGATCTGGCGCTGGCCAACAAGGAGAGCCTTGTCACCGGCGGCCATCTGGTGACCGATGCCGTCAAGAAAAACGGTGTTCACCTGCTGCCTGTGGACAGTGAGCATAGCGCCATCTTCCAGTGCCTGCAGGATCAGCACAGCGCCAAAACGCTGGAAAAGATCCTGCTGACCGCCTCCGGCGGGCCGTTCTTCGGCATGGGCACCGAGGAGCTGCGCACCAAGACGAAGGCGGACGCCCTCAAGCACCCAAACTGGAACATGGGTGCAAAAATTACCATCGATTCTGCCACCCTGATGAACAAGGGCCTTGAGCTGATCGAGGCTGCGTGGCTCTTCGGTCTGCCGGAGGACAAGATCCAGATCGTTGTCCAGCGGGAGAGCATTATCCATTCCGCGGTGCAGTTTGCCGATCATTCCATCATCGCGCAGCTTGGCGTGCCGGATATGCGCATCCCCATTCAGTACGCGCTGACCTGGCCGGAGCGTCTGCCCAGCCCTGTGCCGGAGCTGGATTTCACGGCACTGACCAAGCTGAGCATTGCAACGGCGGATGACGAGACCTTCCGCTGCCTCAAGGCCTGCAAGAAGGCGATCCGCAAGGGCGGTCTGGCCCCCTGCGCCGCCAACGGCGCGAATGAGGCCGCCGTGGCGCACTTCCTGCGGGACGAGATCGGCTTCCTCGACATCGGCCGCCTTGTGGAGGGCATCGTGGACAGCGATTCCTTCGGCGGGGATTACACGCTTGCCGATGTCCATGAGTGCGACCGCATGGCGCGAGCCTATGTGGAGGCACATATCTGATTGGAACTGCCCGGTAGGGGCCGCACATGTGCGGCCCTCAGCTTTCCGGCAGACTCCTGCCTGCCATACACGCGCGGGCCGGGCATGCCCGGCCCCTACGACTCTATGTCCAATACTTTACTTGCGAGGTGCCTATGACTGCATTGCTGACCGGGCTGGCATCGCTGCTCGTGTTCGGCGGCGTTGTTCTGGTGCATGAGCTGGGCCACTTTATGGCGGCCCGGCATTGCGGTATCCATGTTGAGGAATTTTCCATCGGCTTTGGCCCGCGCCTGTGGTCGGTTCAAAAAAACGGTACGACCTATTCACTGCGCCTTTTCCCGCTGGGCGGCTACAACCTGTTCAGTCAACCCCCGGAGGAGGACGCAGACCCGCCGGCAGAGGAGTATGCCCCGCCGCGCAAAGCTGCGCTGTTCCCGCTGACGGTCAGCGGGCAGCAGTTTGAGCAGGCCACGGCATGGCAGCGCTTTTTTGTGACGCTTTGCGGTGCGCTGATGAACTTTCTGCTCGGCATGGCGGTGCTGCTGGTGCTGGTCCTCTCGCAGGGGCGGCTCGGCAGCACAACGGTAGCGGATTTCGGCGAGAACGCTAAGAGCGCCGCTGCCCTGCAGAAGGGGGATGTCCTTCTGCAGGTGGACGGTAAGCCCTGCCGCACGGTCTACGCGCTGTCCGAGCTGTTCGACGGCACCGAAAAGACACATAGCATGAAGGTGCTGCGCGGCGGCGAGGTCGTGAGCCTGCCTGCCGTGACGGTCAGCCCAACGCTGGATGAAAACGGCCGTGTGCAATACGCCACAGACTTTCGGGTGGCAGCGCAGCCCTTATCGGTGCACAGCACTCTGGCCATGGCGGGGGAACTGTTCCGCTATTACAGCGGTGCGATTCTGGGCGGCTTCTGGCAGCTGTTTACCGGCCGGGCGGGCATGGAGGATCTCTCCGGTCCGATCGGCACTGTGTCGGCAGTCAGTCAGGCCGTGCGGTACGGCTGGCGGGATGTGCTTTCCCTGATGGCTCTGCTGACGATCAATGTGGGCATCTTCAACCTGCTGCCTATTCCCGCGCTGGACGGCTGCAAGCTGCTCTTTCTTGCGTGGGAGGGGCTGACCGGCCATCCTGTACCCCTGCGCGCGCAGAGCTTTATCAACACGGCGGGCATGGTTGCCCTGCTGTGGCTCATGATTTTGGTAACGATGCAGGACATTACACGATTCTTATAAGGAGAACTACGATGCAGCGTCAACTGAAAAAAGAAGTCAAGATCGGCAATCTCAAGATCGGCGGCACAAACCCCATCGCCGTACAGACGATGCTGAATGTGCCCGTCAAGGATATTGCGGGCAATGTGGCACAGGCGCAGCGCGTTGCGGCCGCCGGCTGCCAGATCGTCCGCGTGACGGTGCCCACCCCGGCGGACGCCGCCGTTGTGGCTGCTATTAAAGAGAAGGTGGACATCCCCGTCGTGGCGGACATCCACTTTGATTACCGCGCTGCGCTTGCCGCGCTCGATGCCGGTGCCGATAAGATCCGCATCAATCCCGGCAACATCGGTGATGATGACCGCGTCAAGGCGGTGGCCGATGCCTGCAACGCCAAAAATGTACCCATCCGCATCGGCGTCAACGGCGGCAGCCTTGAAAAGCATATTCTGGCCAAGTACGGCGCCCCCGTGCCCGAGGCGATGGTAGAGAGCGCCATGTACCATGTGCGCCTGCTGCAGAAGTTCGACTTTGACAACATCGTCATCTCGATCAAATCCAGCAATGTGCCCCGCATGATGGCGGCCTACCGCCTGCTGGCCAGCCAAACCGATTACCCCCTGCATGTCGGTGTAACCGAGGCAGGCGGCAACCGGATGGGCCTGATCAAGTCCGGCATGGGCATCGGCGGTCTGCTGATGGAGGGTCTTGGCGATACGCTGCGTGTCAGCCTGACCGATGAGCCCGAGAACGAGGTCTATGCAGGCTATGACATCCTGCGCGCGGCAGGCTACGCCGTGGCAGGCCCTGAGATCATCAGCTGCCCGACCTGCGGGCGCACCCAGTACCCGATGATCGAGATCGCCAACGAGGTCGAGCGCCGTCTGCGGGACGAAGGCTTCAAAAAGCCGCTCAAGATCGCCATCATGGGCTGTGTTGTCAACGGCCCGGGCGAGGCGTCCGATGCCGACATCGGCATTGCCGGCGGCAAGGACGAGGCACTGCTCTTCATCCGCGGCGAAAAGATCCGTATGCTGAAGGGCGACATTGTAGGGCAGCTGCTGGAAGAAATTCATAAAATGTAACCAATAAAGCCTTCCCCCCGCGGGGGAAGGTGGCCCCGCAGGGCCGGATGAGGGGCAAGCTGTCCTCGGCAATCCGTTTGCGGGTAATACCCGGAAACTTCGCCCTCATCAATCCGCCTCGCGGACAGCTTCAGTCTCCGCGCTAAGAGCCGCCTCCGGCGGTTGCGCTTCGACACGCGCCTGCGGGCGCAGCCCCGAGGGGGAAGCCAACCCTCGTAGGGGCGGATGCTTGTATCCGCCCGCGGGGCGTCGGGGACGCCGCCCCCTACAACATGCTATCCACTTGTGAGGTAAAATTCCATTGAAACCTTTCGTCACCCAAGTCTGGCCGCAGTTTACGGCGGACCAGCAGTTCTGTGCGGCGTTCGGCAGTGTGCTGGTCGACCGCGTGGAGCTTTACCGCACAAAAAGACAGGTCGTGATCTGCCTGCGCAGTGCTGAACCTCTGGATCAGGCGCTGTGCGGGCGTCTTTGTGCATCCCTTTCCGAGGTGTTTGCCGGGTATGAGCTGCAGGTTCGCAGCTATTTTGCGTACCAGAGCATCACCCCGGAGGCGGTGCGCCTTATGCTGGAGGAGCTGAAGCAGCGGGGCATGCCGGTCAACGGCTTTCTCGATAAGGCCAAGCCTGTCACCTTTGGCGAGGACGGCATCACCATCCATGTCAATGCGGGCCGCCAGATCTTGGAGAGCGTGGAGCTGCCCCGCGTGCTGGCAGAGCTTATTCAGGAGCGCACCGGTGCACTGCCCATCGTGCGGCTGGCCGATACCGGCAACACCCGCACCGAGGAGGAGCTTGAACAGTACCTGCAGGAGAAAGCGCCTGCCGTCAAGTTTGAAGCCAAGGAAACGCCGCCCGACTTTACGATCGAGGGGCTGGCCCTTACCAATAAGCCGGTCAAGCTGTTCTACGGCAAGACCTTCAAGCCTGCCGACATCCGCCATCTGAACGATCTGGGGGACGGCGGCAAGGTGACGGTCTGGGGCGATGTGTTTGCCACCGAGGTCAAGGGCAGCCGCCGCAAGATCTATTTTACCTCCATCACCGACTATTCCGGTTCAGTCAACCTCAAGGTATTGGGGGACGAGGACGCCGATATGTCCAAGTGGGAGGGTCTCAAGCCCGGCACCACCCTGATCGTGCGTGGCAACTATATGTATGACAAGTACGAGCATGACTTTGTCATCCTGCCCTACGATGTTCTGCAGGTCGAGCGCGAGCAGCGGCAGGACACTGCGCCCGAGGGGCAAAAGCGGGTCGAGTTGCACCTGCATACCAAGTCCAGCTCAATGGACGGCTTCAACGACCCCGGCAAGATTGTGCGTCTGGCGCACCGCATGGGCCACCGCGCTGTGGCCATCACCGATCACGGCGTCTGCCAAGGCTACCCCGAGGCGATGCTGGCTACCGATGCCATCCACGAAACAGACCCGAACTTTAAGCTGATCTACGGCTGCGAGGCCTATTTTGTCGATGATATGATCCCCGCCGTCTACGGCGCAGCGCAGATGCCGCTGTCCGGCTCGTTTGTCGTTTTCGACACCGAGACGACCGGTCTTGACGCCAACACCGAGCGGCTGACCGAGATCGGCGCCGTCTATGTGGAAAACGGTAAGATCAACGAGGAAAAGAAGTTCTGCACCTTCGTCAACCCCGGCAAGCCGATCCCGCAGAAAGTCGTTGACCTGACCGGCATCAACGATGCCATGGTCGCCGACGCCCCCACGCCGGAGGAGGCCATCCGCGCTTTTAAAGAATTTTGCGGGGATAATATCCTTGTAGCCCACAATGCCCACAGCTTTGATATGCTGTTCATCCGCAAGGCAGGGGAGAAGGCGGGCGTCAGCTGGGACGAGAACACCTATATCGACACGCTGCCGATGGGGCAGGCACTTTTCCCCGGCCTGCGCAACTACAAGCTGGATACGATCAACAAGCATCTTGAGATACCGCCCTTCAACCACCACCGCGCCGTTGATGATGCCATGGCGCTGGCCCGCATCTTTGAAGTCATGCTGACCGACCTCGAGGAAAAGGACATCCACGCAGTCGATGCCATCAACACCGGCCTTGGCGGCAACAAAGAGGTGCTGAAAAAGAAATACTACCACCTGATTATTCTGGTGCAGAATCAGGTCGGCTTAAAAAACCTCTACCGCATCGTCAGCGCGGCGCACACCCAGTATTTCTTCAAAAAGCCGCGCGTGCCGCGCAGCCTGCTCAACCAGTACCGGGAGGGACTGCTGCTCTCCCCGGCCTGTGAAGCGGGCGAGCTTTACAGGGCGATCGTGGCGGGCCAGCCTTATGAGCAGCTGCTGCGCATCGCCGATTATTACGATTATCTTGAGGTCCAGCCCCTCGGCAACAATGAATTTATGGTTCGCAACGGGCAGGTGGATTCGATCGAGGCGATCAAGAACTTCAACCGTACCGTTATACAGCTGGGCGAGGACCTGCACAAGCCGGTCGTGGCTACGGGTGACTCCCACTTTCAGGAGCCGGAGGACTGGATCTACCGCGCAGTCCTGCAGGCCGGCAACGGCTTTAAGGACGCCGACAATCAGGCACCGCTCTACTTCCGCACTACGCCCGACATGCTGGAGGATTTCAGCTACCTGCCGCAGGAAAAGGCCTACGAGATCGTTGTGACCAACCCCAACAAGATTGCAGCCACCATCGACAACAACCTGCGCGCCATCCCCAAGGGCACCTACCCGCCCAGCATCCCCGGCGCCGAGCAGGAGCTGCGCGACGACACGTGGAAGCATGCCGCGCGGGACTATGGCGCGCCGCTGCCCGATGTGCTGCAAAAGCGGCTGAAAAAGGAGCTGGATTCCATCTGCGGCCACGGCTACGCCGTTTTGTATGTCATCGCCGTGCGTCTGGTGGCCTACTCCAACGCGGGCGGCTATCAGGTCGGCAGCCGTGGCTCTGTAGGCTCGTCTGCTGTTGCGCACTTTTCCGGCATTTCGGAGGTCAACTCAATGCCGCCGCACTACCTGTGCCCCAACTGCAAGCACAGCGAGTGGATCAATGACGGCATCCACTTTGACGGCTTTGACCTGCCCGACAAAAACTGCCCGGTCTGCGGCAAGCCGATGATCGTGGAAGGACACGACATCCCGTTCGAGACCTTCCTCGGCTTCTACGGCGACAAGGAGCCTGATATTGACCTGAACTTCTCAGGCATGTATCAGTCCTGCGTGCATCGCTACACTGAGGAGCTTTTCGGCAAGGAGAATGTGTTCAAGGCGGGCACTGTTTCCGGTCTGCAGGATAAAACGGCCTACGGCTATGTCAAAAAGTACCTTGAGGAACGCGGCCGTACCGTCAACCGTGCCGAGGAAAACCGCCTTGTCATCGGCTGCACCGGCGTAAAGCGCACGACCGGCCAGCATCCCGGCGGCATGGTCGTTGTGCCGGATACCTTCGATATTTACGACTTCTGTGCCATCCAGCACCCGGCGGACGATGTCAAGGGCGGTCTGCTGACCACCCACTTTGAATTTAAATACCTGCACGACACGCTGCTCAAGCTGGACGAGCTGGGCCATGATGTGCCGACCTTCTACAAATTCTTTGAGGAATACTCCGGCATCCCCATTGACTCGGTCCCGATGAATGATGAAAAGGTCTACAGTCTGCTGACCAGCCCGGCCGCGCTCGGCGTGACCGAGGAGCAGATCGGCTCCAAAACCGGCACCTTCGGCATCCCGGAAATGGGCACAAACTTTGTCCGCCAGATGCTTTTGGACGCCCAGCCGAAGAATTTTTCTGAGCTGATCCAGATCTCGGGCCTGTCCCACGGCACCGACGTCTGGACCGGCAATGCCGATGAGCTGATCCGCTCGGGCACCTGCACGATCGCAGAGGTCATCGGCTGCCGTGACAGTATCATGCTCTACCTGCTGCGCAAGGGACTGGAGCCGAAGATGTCGTTTGACATTATGGAGGCCGTGCGTAAAGGCAAGGTCGCCAAGGGCGGCTTCAAGCCCGGGTGGGAGGAGGCCATGCGTGAGCATGATGTGCCCGACTGGTATATCGAATCCTGCCGCAAGATCAAGTATATGTTCCCCAAGGCCCACGCCGTTGCCTACCTGATGGCGGCCATCCGCCTGATGTGGTTCAAGGTCTACCACCCGGCGGTGTTTTATGCCGTCTACTTTACGGTGCGCGGCGCGGACATCGACTATGAGGCCGCCGTCGGCGGTGTCCGCGTGGCCAAGCAGCACCTGAAGGACAACGAAAAGATCCCCAAGGACGAGCGCACCGCCAAGGACGATGACGCCTTAGTCAGCCTGCAGCTGGAAAACGAGATGCTGCAGCGCGGCTGCGAGTTTTTGCCGATCGAGCTGGGCAAGAGCTATGCCAGCAAGTATGTGGTCGAGGACGGCAAGGTCCGTCTGCCGTTTACGGCCATCCGCGGTCTGGGCGATGCCGCCGCCGTGGCGCTTGAGCAGGCCACGATGCACGGGCAGGAGTATATCTCGGTCGAGGAGCTGCAGCAGGCCAGCGGCGTTGCACAGTCGGTTTTTGACAAGCTGCGCGCAGTCGGCGCTCTCGGTAATCTGCCCGAAACCAGTCAGGTCGATCTGTTCAGTATGATGTAAAAGGATTACCCATCCGCGGGGCGTCGGGGACGCCGCCCCCTACAAAATCCACCGCAGTAGGGGCGGCATATATGCCGCCCGCCCCCCCTTGACAACCCACCTGATTTGCGCTATAATAGCAGTCACTGATGCGGGATTAGCTCATCCGGTAGAGTGACTGCTTCCCAAGCAGTAGGTGGCGAGTTCGAGACTCGTATCCCGCTCCAAAATGTCCTGATGCTCTTGCATCAGGACATTTTTTGTTGTGAGGTGCCCGCCATGCTTGACGCTTTCCCGATCTATCACTGGTTCCATAACGGCAACCCCTATTCCGGGGCCGAGGGCGGTATGCGGTATGTCATCACGCCCGGCAAAAAAGCAGACCCCAACGATGAAAGCGGTAAGAAAAAGCTGGAGTACCTGACCGCCCAGATTTGGCCCGGCCCGTGGAGCATCGAGCATACGGCGGAGGAAAAAATCGAGTCCGCTGAGTTTGACGGCAGTCAGGCGGGGCTGGATGCAGCGGTGGCATGGCTGCAGGAGCGCTACCGGAGCGAGGCGGTCCGCTGGGAAAATATCCCCTCCATTCTGGACTGCGAGCCGGACCGGTAAAGTGCCGGCCGCCAATAATTTCCGGTCAGGGCGGCACCTTTTGTTATAAAGGGTGTTGCTTTTTTTATGGATATTTGTCATAATAAAGATATATGTAAGAAAGGGGGAGACGGCCCGTGGCAAAGATCGCCGTTGTCGAGGACAACGCTGCTGTGCGGCAGGAGCTGTGCGGCTTTATTGCGCAGTACGCGCAGGAGAGCGGCCAGCTGCTGGAAGTGACCCCCTTTGCGGACGGCTCCCAGATCGTGGAGCCTTACCGCCCCGGGTTTGATATTATTTTTCTCGATATTGAGATGCCCACGCTGGGCGGCATGCCCACGGCGGAGCGTATCCGGCTGCTGGACCCCGATGTGGTGCTGATTTTTGTGACGAATATGGCGCAGTATGCCATACGCGGCTATGAGGTCGATGCGCTGGATTTTGTGCTCAAGCCCGTCAGCTACTACCAGTTCAGCACAAAGCTGGACCGCGCGCTGCAGCGTATCTGCCGCCGGCGCGGCGGGCAGATTACCCTGCAGGTGGGCGGCGGCGTGCAGCTGCTGGCCACCGATGACATCCTGTATTTGGAAACGCGCGACCGGCTGCTGCATTACCACACCACGACCGGGACATGGTCGGTGCGCGGCAGTCTGCTCAAGGCGGAGAAGGACCTGACCGCCTACCATTTTGCCCGGTGCAACCAGTGCTATCTGGTCAATCTGCGCCATGTGCGCGGTGTGCAGGACGACTTTGTGCAGGTGGGGGAGGAACGGCTGGAGATCAGCCGCCGCCAGCGCGCAGCGTTTTTGGCCGCCGTGGCGGCATATGTCGGGGGTGCGCTGTAGGTGGATTCCATCCTGAGTCTGGCCGTCTGCGCCGCAGGCATCTGCGGCGCCCAGCTGGCCTACTGGCTGCCGCTGAAAAAGCGGGATCACTTCCGGCTGCGCGCCCTGCTGGATCTTATTATGGTGATCCCCCTTTCGCGGCTGATGGTCTTTGGCAACAGCGGCCGTCTGGACGCCTTGCTGCTTCTTGTGATCTATGCCGTTTATTTTACCTGCGCTGCGGTATCCACACATCTGTGTACCCGGCTGGACTGGGCCGCCAGCGCCTATTGCAGCGTCTGGATCGTGCTGACCTCAGAGTCGGTGTATGAGCTGTGGCGGGTCCTGATCTGGACCGCCGAGGCACTCGGCATGCAGCATCTTTCCCTGTACAGCACGCCAATGCTGCTCGGCCAGCTTGGCTTTACGGTGGTATGCTGCATCGTGGTCCGCTTTACCGTGGCCCGGACAATGCCGGAGGACGGGACCTACCACATCGGCCCGCGCCAGCTTGGCAGTGCCGGGCTGCTGGGGGTCATGTTCGTCTTTCAGTTCTTTGCCCTGCAGACAAGTCTGCGTATCGGGCTGCGCCCCTCGGCGGTGGTGGCACCGTCCTTGCTGACCCAATTTTACTGCGTGACGCTGCTCTATCTGCAGACGGAGCTTTTCAAAAAGGCCGCCCTGCAGAAGGAGATGGATGCCCTCAACCTGCTGTACGACCGCCAGCGCAAGCAGTACCAGATCGCGCGGCAGAATGTGCAAATCATCAACCGTAAATGCCATGAGCTGAAGGTGCAGATCGCAGACCTGCGCCGCCTGCAGCCCGATGCAGCCGTCTCGCAAAGTCTGGACGAGGCCGAGCAGGCCGCCCGGATGTATGACGCCAACGCCGCCACCGGCAACGAGGTGCTGGATGTTGTGCTGACCGAAAAGAGCCTGCTGTGCGAGGCCCAGCGCATCCGGCTGAACTGTGTGGCCGATGGCACCTGTCTGGCGGCCATTGAGCCGGGAGACCTGTATGCACTTTTCTCCAACCTGCTGGATCAGGCCATTGACACCGCTGCCCAGCAGCGGGATACCGACCGCCGTATGATCGACCTGCTGGTCTGCAGACGGCAGGGCTTTGCGGTCGTCAATGTCATCGGGCCGCACCCGGCGGAGCAGCCGGATCACGGCCGCCGCCACAGCTATGAGCTAAAGGTGGCGCGCCGCATCGTGCACAAATACAACGGCAGCATGGCAACGGAACCCCGCGGGGCGCTGTTTGCAGTCAAGATCGTGCTGCCGCCCCCGAAAGCTGAATAGACAAAACAAGCCCCACGGATTTGTGCAGATTGTACAAAGCAGTGGGGACTTTTTTTGTGGCGAAAAAACCGAATTTCGCACAGGCAGTACCGCTTTTCGCAAACCTATTGCGAATAAATTTGCACTCCTGTACAATGCTTATAGTATAAAATACAACACAGGAGGGCGCAATGCGAAGCACGACCAAGCTGATGAAAAACTGGCAGTTCACCGGGCCGGACGGCAAAACCGCTGCGGTGAATCTGCCCCATACCTGGAACAACATCGACGGTCAGGACGGTGGCAATGATTATTGGCGCGGCACCTGCACCTATACAACGCAGTTTGCGGCCCCCGCTTATGACGCTGAAACGCAGCAGGTCTGGCTGCAGTTTGAGGGCGTCAACGCCAGCGCAAGGGTCACGCTGAACGGTCAGGAGGTCATGCGCCATGACGGCGGCTACTCGACCTTCCGCGCAGAGGTGACCGGCCTGCTGGCGGAGGAGAACGAGCTGACCGTGTCGGTGGACAACAGCAAGAATGACCGCGTCTATCCCCAGAAGGCGGACTTCACCTTCTACGGCGGCATCTACCGCGATGTCAGCCTGCTGGTCGTCAGCAAAAATCACATTGCGCTGGACTATCTGGGCAGCTGCGGCGTGCAGATCACCCCGACCGTCAACGGTGCAAATGCAGACATCACCGTCAAGACCCGCATCGAGGGGGAGGGCGAGATCGAGTTCTCGATCCTCGATGCCGCCGGGGCTGAGGTGCTGACAGGCAAGGGCAGTGACGCCGCAGTCACGCTTGCGCATCCCCATCTGTGGGACGGCGTGCGCGACCCCTATCTCTACACCTGCGCGGTGCGTCTGGTGCTGAACGGGGCCGTACAGGACGAGGTGCGGCAGCGCTTTGGCGTGCGCAGCTTCCATGTTGACCCGCAGAAGGGCTTCTTCCTCAACGGCCGCGCCTACCCGCTGCACGGTGTTTCCCGCCATCAGGACCGCAAGGGCCTCGGCAATGCCATCACCCGGGAAATGCATGACGAGGATATGCAGCTCATCAAGGAGCTGGGCGCGAACACCATCCGTCTGGCACACTACCAGCACGACCAGTATTTCTACGACCTCTGCGATGAGGCGGGCATGGTCGTCTGGGCAGAGATCCCCTATATCTCTGAGCATATGCCCAACGGGCGTGAGAACACGATCTCCCAGATGAAGGAGCTGATCGTTCAGAACTACAACCACGCCTGCATCGTTTGCTGGGGCGTCTCCAACGAGATCACGATCTCCACAAAAGACAAGCGCGACATGCTGGACAACCACCGCGTGCTGAACGACCTCTGCCATGAGATGGATAAGACCCGCTTGACCACGCTGGCCTGCTATGCAATGTGCGGCCCCTTCAACCCGGTGGCCCACATCACCGATCTGGTCAGCTGGAACCTGTACCTCGGCTGGTATGTGCCGGGCCTCTTCCTGAATGACCTCTGGATGGACTTTTTCCATCTCTGCTACCCGAACCGCGCGTTGGGCTTCAGCGAATACGGCGCCGAGGGCATGCCCAACCTGCACAGTGAGCATCCCCGCCGCGGTGACCATACCGAGGAATATCAGGCAATCTACCATGAGTACATGCTGCGCTGCTTTGAACGCCACAGCTGGCTGTGGTCAACCCATGTATGGAACATGTACGACTTTGCTGCAGACGCCCGCGATCAGGGCGGCGAGCCGGGCATGAACCACAAGGGTCTTGTCACCTTTGACCGCAAGACGAAGAAGGACAGCTTCTATATCTACAAGGCGTGGTGGAGCGATGAGCCGTTCGTGCATATCTGCTCCAAACGCTTTGCGGACCGCACCCAGAGCGAGATCGAGGTCAAGGTCTACTCAAACCAGAAGCAGGTAAGCCTTTATGTCAACGGCGAAAAGCTGGAGGAGCAGGCAGGCGAGCATATCTTCAAGTTCCGCGTCAAGCTGGACGGCGAGACGAAGGTTCAGGCCGTGGCAGGGGATTGCATCGACGATGCGATGTTCCGCAAGGTCGAGACCCCGAACCCCGCCTACAAGCTGGGCAAGGCAAAATCCTCCAGCGCAAACTGGGTATAAAAGGCCGCCGGGGGCGGCAATGCCATAACAAATACCGATAAAGGAGCAGCCCATGAGCGAAAATGCAAAGGCGTCGAATGTCAACCGCGCCAAACTCTACCAGCTGGTACTGTTTCCGCTGAACAACGGTGCCACCAATGTCTATTATGTCCTGGTGCTTTCCTACATTGCCACCTTCGGCAGCAATGTGCTGGCGCTGGGCACCCTGTTTGCCTCGGTCATGGTCACGGCCATGCGTCTGTGCGACGCCATCACCGACCCGATCATCGGCGCGCTGATGGACCGCACAAACGGCAAATTCGGTAAGTTCCGTCCGTTCATGGCCATCGGCAACATCATCATGGCCGTCAGCATCCTGATTTTGTACGGCATCACCCCCATGATCCCTGATACCATGATGTGGGCGCGCTATGCCGCGTTTGTGGGGCTGTACTTCGTCTGGGTCATCGGCTATACGTTCCAGACCAGCTGCACCCGCTCCGGCCAGACTGTGCTGACCAACGACCCGAAGCAGCGCCCGCTCTTCACAATCTTTAACACGGTCGGCTCCCTGCTGGGCATGGGCATCATGCAGTTTCTGGCGCCGATTTTGGCCAAAAGCTATGAGGGCGGCTACTCCTCCGCAGGGTTCTTCCGCACGCTGGCCCCGGTCGGCATCGCTATGTCCGTTGTGCTGACCATCCTTGCCATCATCGGCATCTGGGAGAAGGACCAGCCCAAGTATTTCGGCATCGGCGGCGAAAAGCCCCAGAAGGTCAAGGTCAGCGAATATATCCAGATCATCAAGGAAAACAAGCCCATGCAGCGGCTGATGATCGCGGGTGCCGGCACCAAGCTGGCGCTCTCCATCGCCAACAACACAACGGTCCTCTGCATGCTGTACGGCTGCATGATGGGCGCTTACGATGGGCTGTATCTGCCCATGATGGTGCTGGGCTATCTGTTCAGTGTGCCGTTCTTCCTGCTCTCTGTGCGCACCAGCCAGAAGAAGGGCCAGAAGGCAAGCCTGACAAAGTATGTCGGCGTGGCGCTGGCCTGCTATGTCGGCGTGCTGGTCCTGCTGCTGCTGTGGGGCCACGGCGATGCATTCCACCTCAGCCTGCTGGGGGAGAATGGCTTGTCCATCAATCTGTACACGGTTTTGTTTGTCCTCTTCTTCGGCATCGGCTACGGTGCATACTACGCCACTGCCGATATGCCTATCCCGATGGTCGCCGACTGCTCCGATTACGAGACTTACCGCTCCGGCAAGTATATCCCCGGCATCATGGGTACGCTGTTCAGCCTTGTCGATAAGCTGGTGTCCAGTCTGGCTGCCACGGTCGTCGGCATCGCTGTGACCTTCATCGGCCTGAACAACCTGCCTACCCAGTATGACCCCTACACGCCGGGCATGAATGTCGTTGTTATCGTGCTGTTCTGCGTTATCCCGATGGTCGCCTGGGCGGCCACCCTCATCGCCATGAAGGGCTACGCCCTGACCGGTGAGAAGATGAAGGAGATTCAGGCTGTCAACGCCTGCCGCCGCGATGCCGTTGCAAACGGTATGACGCTGGAGGCTGCCATGGAGAAGTGGCAGACCCTTGACCAGCTGCCCGAAAGCTACCGCGCCTGATTTGCCATTTTCTTTTCTCTTCATAAACAGCCCTGCGCCCCCGGAAGGAAACCTCCGGGGGCGCAGGGCGTTTTTGGCAATTCGTGAATAAAACTTTCGCAGAAGGCTTGACTTTTGGGTGCGGATTGTGGTATTATATCTCTCGCAGTCAATGCGATTTGAGCGGAAGTGCTGGAATCGGCAGACAGGCACGTTTGAGGTGCGTGTGTCTATGACGTGTGGGTTCAAGTCCCATCTTCCGCACCAAGAAAAGTCCTACAGTTTTTCGCTGTAGGACTTTTCTTTTTTGTTTTTATAAAGAAATGAGGGGTGCCGCAATGCAAAACCTGCTGTTTAGTCTGAATGCCACCATGCCGGTGTTCTTTGTCATGGTGGTGGGGTATCTGCTGGGGCAGGCAGGCTTTTTGCCGCCTGCATTCTGCAAGGCAGCGGATAAGCTTTGCTTTAAGGTCACGCTGCCTGTCATGCTGTTTCTCGACATGGGCAGTGTGGATATTCTGCATGATTTCCAGCCCAGATTTGTGCTGTTTTGCTTTGCGGCTACGCTTGTCGGCATTCTGGCCGTCTGGGCGGGGGCTAAGCGCTTCCTGAAGGACAAAGCTCTGGTAGGGGAGTTTGTGCAGGCGGGCTACCGCAGCAGCGCCGCCGTGCTGGGTGTGGCGTTCATCCAGAATATCTACGGCAATGCGGGCATGGCCCCGCTGATGATCCTGGGCAGCGTGCCGCTGTTCAACATTTTTGCCGTGCTCATCTTAATGATGGAATCTCCCTTGCAGCGCAGCACACCGAATGCCGGGCAGCTGCTGCGCGGGGTTGCCACCAATCCGATTTTGCTGGGTATCATTTTTGGCACAGTCTATGCGCTGCTGCCCTTCACGCTGCCCCAGATGGTCACCAAGACCATGAGCAGCCTTGCGTCCCTCACCACGCCGCTGTCGCTTTTGTCGATCGGCGCATCGTTTGAGGGCACAAAGGCCATCCAAAAGCTTGGCCCTACGGTCGCGGCGGCCTTCATCAAGACGGTCGGTCTGGCGGCGGTGTTTCTGCCTTGTGCAGTAGCGCTCGGCTTCCGGGATGAAGAACTCGTTGCGCTGCTCATCATGCTGGGCAGCCCTACGACCCCCAGCGCCTATGTCATGAGCAAGAATATGGGCCACGAGGGCGTGCTGACATCGAGCTGCATCGCCCTGACAACGCTGCTTTCCGCCCTGACGCTGACGGGCTGGATCTTCCTGCTGCGCTGCGGGGGATACCTGTAATCATTCCTCCGGCACTGCCACCGGCACACCGCGATGCTCTACCGGGGTAGAAAAGACGATCTGGGTGCGGGTGCGGCCGAACTGCTGCAGATGGTTGATGAACTGGTCCAGCTCCTGTGTTGTGCCGAACAGCACCTCGATCAGCATACTGTAATCGCCGGTGACGCAGTTGCACTCCACCACATGGGGGCAGTTTTGGATATACGGGTAAAACTCCGGCTTGCGCTGGGGGTCCATATCCAGATTGATGAAGGCCTTGACCATGTACCCCAGCTTGGGGGCATCGACCTGCGCCTGATAGCCGGAGATAGTCCCCGAGCTTTCGAGCCGGGCGATACGGGCTGACACAGCAGGGCTGGACAAAAACACATGGTCGGCGATCTCCTTGAGCGGGGAACGGGCATTATTTTGCAGAATGTCGATGATTTTGCGGTCGATGTGATCCATAGCGGTACCTCATTTTAGGCAAAAAGCTCCCGTCCGTGTGCGTCATTGCACCTGAACGAGAGCTTAGTCAGCTTTACTATGTGAAGTATTCTACCACGGGAAAACAAAAAAGTAAAGCGGTTTGCAAAATAAATTTAATTATATATCCGGGAACACATTCCGTGCGCTGATCAGGGCGTTGTTGTAATACATTTCAAAATGGCAGTGGTTGCCGGTGGCGGCACCCGTAGCGCCTACATAGCCGATCAACTGACCCTTTTCCACGGTCTGCCCGGCCTGTACAACAAAGCGGCACATGTGCGCGTAGAGCGTTTTGTAGCCGTTGCCGTGGTCGATCTCCACATAGTAGCCCCAGCTCATGGTGGGGTGGTTATGCCACTTTGCGGCAATGACGGTGCCGGCATCGGCGGCGTAGATGGGTGTGCCGTAGGCTGCGGTGATGTCCACCCCGCGGTGGCCATAGGGTAGATTAGCCCATCGGCTGATGCCCGAATACCCCGGCACAGGCCAGAGAAAGCTGCCGGTGCCGAGCTTGCCGATCATGCCGCTTTTCAGCCGTGTGCCCCGGTGGATGATCTCCGGCACGGCGGGCTGTAAAAGCTGCACATCCACGGCCTGCACAGCCGCGACCGTTCCGTCTATCTCGGTGATCTCGCTTGTGACCTGCTCGGCGCCGTCCTGCCCGTCCTGTACGGTCTCGGTCTTGCCAAAGTCCAGCGCGGGATCCTCAACGGTCTGTGTCTCAAAGGGCAGCGCCTTTGTCACAGTCTCATACCGCACGACCTTGACCTGCAACAGGCCGTCCCCGCGCTGCAGTGCCTCTATCAGATCAGGGTAAGGTGTGACCGCTGCAGCAGGGTAGATGCCGTCCACCATGCGCAGCCCATGCACAAAGGCTGTCTGCACACCCTCGCGCTGCCAGGGGCGGCGCAGCGCATAGAGGAACTGCCGCAGATGGTCGCCCTCGGTGGTGATGAACTGCAGCGCGCCGTCTATGTAGACGGCGGTCCCCTCGGTGATCTCCCCGCCGGAGGCGCGCAGGATGGCATCGGCGATTTCCCGCTCGGTCAGAGTAGGGGTATCTGCGCCGCCCCGGACAAGGGTGTACTCCGGCTGTATCTGCCAGTCGGCCACCCCATTGATGCGGGCCTGCACATCAGCGCGCGCTGCCTCAAAGGCTGCTTCACCGGCCACATAGCCGACACTTTGGCCGTTTACCTCGACCCGCAGCACAAAGGGCTGGGAAAGCGCTGTGTGCAGGTAGACGGCCAGCGCTGCGCAGGCCAGCACAGGCAGCAGATAATCTGCCAGCTGCCGCGGGGCGCAGAGCGCCGCCTTGAAATTTGCCGCCGCCCGCACCACAGGCCGCAGCAGCACGGCCAGCAGCGTAAGCGCGGCCCACGCAGCCCACTGTGCTGCCGCCCACATCCTGCGCGCGAGGCGCACGGCGGTATATTCGACCTGAAAGCCGACAAAATACAAAAAATCACCGAAGGTCAAAATAGGAAACCTCGTTTTCAAATCGTCCGCAGGGGAGATGGGTGTTTCCGCAGGCCGCCGATAAAATCCATCCCTATCGGCTCGGCACATAGCCCAGCGGGTCTGTGCGGCTGCCGTTCACCCGCAGCTCAAGATGCAGGTGATACCCGCCGCCGGTGCCGTAGACATTGCCGGTGTTGCCGACATAGCCCAGCAGATCGCCGCGCCGCACGGCGGTGCCCTCCGCCACGGCGATGCTGCTCATGTGAGCATACAGGCTGTCGTAGCGGCAGCCGTCATCCGCTGTGCCGTGGCTGACCTGTACGCAGTTGCCGTAGCTGTTCATCGCCCGCGCGGCGCTGACGATGCCGTCCGCAATGGCGTAGATCGGTGTGCCGCCCGGCGCGGCAAAGTCGGTGCCTCTGTGGGGGATGCCCCATGGGTCCGCCTCGCCGAACTGTGTTGTGATGCGCCCGTAGCTGTCCAGCGGGCAGCGGAAATCAAGACTGGTCAGCCGCAGCTCTGCCGTCGTGTAGCGGCGGCTTTGCGCCCGCACATAGGCATCAAGCGCGGCAGTAGCCTCCTCGTAGGCCTTTTTCGCGGCATCGGTCACGGTGGTCTGGGCCTGTGCGGCGGCCTGCTGGGCGGTCAGGGTGCTGTTGGCGTCCAGCAGGGCGGCTTCCAGCTGGCTCTGCGCGGTGTGCAGGGCAGTCTGCTGGCCCTCCAGCTCGGCTCTTGCGGTCTCAGCGCGGCGGGCAGCGTCCTCGGCCTCGGCGCGGGCCTGCTCCAGCGCAGCGGCCTCAGCGTCAAGCTCGGCCAGAACGGCACTGTTTTTGGCGCTCATCTGGCGCAGCACGGTGTCAAAGGTCAGCAGCTGGTACAGGCTTTTGGCCTGTGTCAGCAGCCAGAGCGCCCCGCCGCCGTCCAGCCGCTGCATTGCGCGCAGCTGCTCCTTGCAGACGGAAAGGCGTGCCTCGTACTCTGCCTGCTTGGCGTCCCGGGCAGCCCGTGCGGCTTCCGCATCAGACAAACGCGCGTCAAGCTCTGTCTGTGCCTGCTGCACGGCAGCGGTTACCGCCTCAATCTGCCCCGCCAGCTCGGCGGCCTGTCCGTTCAGCGACTGGATCTCGCTCTCGGTCTGGGCCTGCTGCGCCTGCAGCGCGGCCAGTGCGGACTGCGCGGCCTCATACTCCTGCCGGGTCTCGGTCTGTTTTTGCGTCAATTCGCCCTTTTTGTCTGCTGCCTGTGCGGCAAAGCCCGAAAAAAGGGTATAAAAAAGCAGCCCCGCCGCCAATACAGCGGCGGGGAAGTGCCTGTATTTCATCTTGTTACTCCGCTAATAGGGCAGTCCCGGTCAGGTCTGCAGGCGCGCCGTCCTGCCGTGCCTCAAAGTGCAGGTGCGGCCCGGTGGAATTGCCGGTGCTGCCCACATATCCCAAGACCTGGCCTTGGACCACGGACTGCCCGGCAGAGACGAGCAGCGACTTCATGTGCTGATACTCCGTTTCCAGCCCGCCGCCGTGGTCAAGGACGACATAGTTGCCCTTTTCAACATCGTAGTCGGCGGCGGTCACGATACCACCGGCAACGGCGTAAACCTCCGCACCCTCCTCGGCGGCAAAGTCAATGCCGGAGTGGCCGTTTTCGGGGGCATAGCCGCTGACCTGCGGCGGGGGCGCGACCGGCAGGGTAAAGAGATCCACGCCGGAAAGGGCGGCAGCTCCATCAACGGCAGTCGTCTGGTCGGAAGCAGCGCGGCGCACGGCCTCGGCCAGAATTTCGTCTGCCTTTTCCTGCGTCAGCTCGGCGGCATCACTGCCTGTGTAGGCGGTAAAATAGCGCGGCTCCGTAAGGACGCCATTGACCTGCATCTCAAAATGGCAGGCGTTGCCGGTTGTGTTGCCGGTGTGCCCCAGATACCCGATGACCTGCCCGGCAGTGACGGTCTGCCCGACCTGCACGGCGCAGGACTTCATGTGGGCGTACAGCGTGACCCAGCGCAGACCGTCGGCGTCGGTACCGTGGTCGATCTCCACAAAATTGCCCCAGCTGTAATGCTCCTGCGCGGCCAGCACAACACCGTCCGCGGCGGCGTAAATCTCGGTGCCCTCATCCGCACAGAGGTCATCGCCGCGGTGGCCGTCCTCGTCTGAACGGAAACGGGAGATGTACTTGTAATCGACCGGGCAGAGGAATCGCGGGCTGTTCGCGGCATCGCTCAATGTCGGCAGGGCAGAGGTCTGTACCACCGGTGCGGGCGCTTCGGCTGGCTGGGCGGTCTCGGCAGTGGCCGGGCTTTCCGGTGCGGCTGTTGTGGTCTCGGGCTGTGCGGACAGCTCCGGACGGACCATGCAGGCAGCAAAGCAGAGGCCGACCACGGCTATGCAGACCGCCAGTGCCCCCGCGCCCAGACGGCGGTAGTGCAGCAGATGCACGATGCGCCCCTTTACGCTGCCCTGCCCGAAGGTCAGGCTGCCCGGCACCCGCTGCCCCTGTACAGCAAACTGCAGCAGCGTTTCGCAGTAGGCGTTGCGCTCGGGCAGGGGGCGGCCCTGCACGGCGGCCTCATCACAGGCGGCCTCCATGTCGCGCTCAAAACCGCGGAACGCCAGCCATGCCAGCGGGTTGAACCAGTGCAGACAGACTGCAGCATAAAACAGCGGCTTGGTCAGCGGGTCGCCGCGGCGGATGTGGGTCTGCTCATGCAGCAGCACGGCCTGTCGGGCCGCGCCCTGCAGACTGTCCGGCAGATAGATGCGCGGGCGCAGGATGCCCAGCGTGAACGGTGCAGCCACACAGGCTCCGCCGTAGCAGCCGTCCGGTGCCTTGCAGGCCAGCGCAACGCTGCGGCGTAGCCGCCAATAGCCCGCGATGCCGCGCAGCGCCAGCACCAGCGCACCGGCCAGCCAGACTGCCGCAAGTATATGCCAGGGGGTCAGCCGGGTGTACCACGGCAGCGCGGCCGCAGCGGTGGGTGCTGCCGGTGCCAAATCCGGAAGCGGCAGCGCACCCAGCTCCTGCACGGTGTCGGCGGCTGCAGCCAGCGGGGCGCTTTGCGGGCGGGGCAGCTGCAGCGGAATGCCCCACGGCAGCACGAACCGTACCCCTACGGCCAGCCACAGCCAGCACAGCAGACGGCTGGGGGCGTGGGCGCGGCGCAGCACCCGGCAAACGCACCAGACTGCCGCTGCGGCCACCGCGCCGCGTGCGCTGAGCAGCAAAAAGGAAAGTACGATACTGCGCATAACTACCCCTCCTTTTGTTGGGCGGCGTCCAGCAGAGCGCGAATCTCGGCAGCCTCGGCCTCGCTGATCGGCTTTGAGTTGAGGAAGGCGGCTACAAAGCGCGGCAGGCTGCCGCCGAAGGTCTTGTCCACCACGGCGGCACTCTCGGCCTGTTGGACATCCTCCCGCCGGATCAGGCTTGTCACCTGACCGTCTGAATTTTGCAGCACACCGCGCTCGCAGAGCTTCTTCAAAACGGTGTAGGTGGTGCTTTTTTTCCAGCCCAGCGCGGCGGCGGCCAGCGTAACAAGCTGCCCGCTGGGCAGCGGCTCATTGTCCCACACAAGGCAGGCAAAGCGGTATTCGCCATCGGCAAGGCGGAGCGGTTCATGGTTCAGCATGGGGTAACTCCTTTGGTTTACTGTAATAGACCTATCTTTGTTTACAGTCTACTACAATAGACCGAGAATGTCAACAAAAATTCCCTTATGGTGAGAAACTGCGGAGAAAAAGCAAAACCAGATACCGTGCGCAGGGCTGAATAACCCCGCACACGGTATCCGGTTTTGTGTGACTGCAGCGTCCGCAAAGACAAGAAAAAGGCTACATCCAAAATAGGATGTAGCCTTTAACATGGCGGAAAGAAAGGGATTCGAACCCTTGAGGGCTTTAGGGGCCCTACACGATTTCCAGTCGTGCGCCTTAGACCAGCTCAGCCATCTTTCCATATTCTTTTTGTGCAGCGCCTGACTGCATGAGCTATTATAACAATGTGCGCGGGAAATGTCAAGCATTATTTTGCGGTTTTTTAAAAGTTTTTCGCGGCTGTGGGCGGCATGGGCAAATTGTATGCAAATTGTGCGCTCAAACTGCATATTTTGCGCGTTTTATCCTCTTGCAAACGGCGGCGTATAGTGCTAAAACTATAAGGGCGTCATCGCGCTCGGCGTATCGGCAGCGGGCATTATGCGGTCATGCCGGAGAGAATTACCATGCTGTAAGGAGAGAGGATAGTTCATGTATTCCATTTTTCGCGATTTGGCGATCATTATCCTGAGCGCAAAGTTTTTTGCGCTGGTCGCCCGTAAATGCAAGGCCCCACAGGTCGTGGGTGAGATCCTTGCCGGCCTGCTTATCGGACCCTGCCTTTTGAATCTGGTGCAGACCAGTGATGCAATCTCGACCTTTGCGGAGATCGGCGTTGTGCTGCTGATGTTTACGACCGGCCTTGGCACAAATTTGAAGGAGCTGCTGCGCGCAGGCCCCATTGCGACCCTCATCGCCTGCATCGGCGTTTTTGTGCCGCTGGTGGGCGGCACGCTGCTCTACAGCGCATTCTATGGCTTTTCGGCCGTGGGCAGCCCGGAGTTTTACCGCGCGCTGTTCATCGGCACGATCATGACGGCCACCAGCGTATCTATCACGGTGGCCACGCTGCAGGAGCTGGGCCACCTGAAAAGTTTCCTCGGCACGACCATTGTCAGCGCGGCGGTCATTGATGATGTCATCGGCATCATTGTGCTGACCTGCGTGCTGGGTGCCAGCTCGGGCGAGGGTACCGGCATCGGCGGCGTGCTGATCCAGACGGCACTCTTCTTCCTGGTTGCTGTCGGCATCGGCGTTGTCATCCATTTTGCGATGAAGTGGCTCGACGCCCGCAACCCCCATACCCAGCGCATCACCATCGTCAGCATTGCGTTCTGCTTTGCCATGGCCTACATTGCGGAGCAGTACTTCGGCATTGCCGATATTACCGGCGCGTACATTGCGGGCATCGTTCTTTGCACGATGCAGGACGCACCGTATGTCGAGCGCCGCGTTGACATCAGCAACTATGTCATCTTTGCCCCCGTGTTTTTCGCCAGCATCGGTCTGAAAACCGACATCAGCGGCCTGACGCCGGAAATTTTCCTGTTCTGCATCTGCTTTGTTCTGGTGGCCCTGCTGACCAAGATCATCGGCTGCGGTCTGGCGGCCAGAGTCTGCCGCTTCAACTGGGGCGATTCCCTCAAGGTCGGTGTCGGCATGATGACCCGCGGCGAGGTCGCCCTGATCGTGGCCCAGAAGGGGCTGGAGGTCGGCGTCGTCGATCCCGTCTATTTCACGGCGGTCATCCTGCTGATCGTGGTGTCCAGCGTTGCCACGCCGCTTGTGCTGAAGGCGTTGTTTACCAAGATGCCGCCTGTGGCGCATCCGAGCGAGGCACAGGCGTAAAAGATACCCAGACAATAAACCTGCTGCAACGAATAATCCGGCAGACGCCTCAAAAAGCGCCTGCCGGATTTGTTTTCTATTCTGCGTTGTGCAGGTGATTGTCTACCCACTTGATGAGCAGCTCCAGCGCAACGAGGTTGCGCCCGCCCTCAGGCACGATCAGGTCAGCCTTGCGCTTGCTCGGCTCGACAAACTGCTCATGCATCGGCTTGACGGTGGTCAGGTATTGGCTTACCACGCTGTCCAGCGTGCGGCCGCGCTCCTTGACATCGCGGACGATGCGGCGCAGGATGCGCACATCGGCATCGGTGTCCACAAAGACCTTCATGTCCATCAGCTCGCACAGCTCGGGGGAGTCGAAGATCAAAATGCCCTCAACGATGATGACAGGTGCGGGCTGCACCAGCACGGTCTGGTTGCTGCGGTTGTGGATGGTGTAATCATACACCGGCACCTGCACCGGATGCCCGGCGCGCAGCTCCTGCAGATGGGCGATCATCAGCGCCGTGTCAAAGCTGTCGGGATGGTCATAGTTCAGCTTGCAGCGCTCCTCATAGGGAAGCTCGTCATGGCGCTTATAGTAGCTGTCGTGGTTGATGACGCTGACCTCATTGCTGCCGAAATGCTCCCGCAGCTTTTCGGTCAGGGTGGTCTTGCCGCTGCCGGTGCCGCCGGCAATGCCGATGATGATGGTATTCATAAGCTGATGCTCCTTATACATCCAGTTTGATCTCGCGCCCGGTGGGCCGGTAGGCCCGGCACACAACGCCGGTCATCTTGAACATGCGGCGGCTGGCCACACAGGCGTGGGTGTCGTGATATTTGTCCGAAAGGTAGATCAGTTCCTTGATGCCGCTCTGGATGATCGCCTTGGCGCACTCATTGCAGGGAAAGAGCGTCACATACATCCGCGAGCCGCGCAGGTCGTGATTGGGGCTGTTCAGAATGGCGTTCAGCTCCGAGTGGCAGACATACATGTATTTTGTCTCAAGGTCATCGCCCTCGCGCTCCCAGGGCATATCATCGTCATTGCAGCCGATGGGCATGCCGTTGTAGCCCAGCGACAGGATCTTGTTCTCCGGGCTGACGATGCAGGCCCCGACCTGACTGTTGTTGTCCTTTGACCGCATGGCGGAAAGCAGGGCAATGCCCATAAAATACTCGTCCCAGCTGATGTAGTCCTGCCGCTTCATAGATGCACCGTCCTTTTGATTGTTCTTTTCTTTATTATACTGTGCTGTGCGGGCCTGTGCAAGATGATCGCCGCAAATATTTGCGGCGGGTGGCCTCGCCGCCGCGCAGATGACGCTCGGCCTTGTTTTTCTGCACAACAGCCTGTACCTCGGCCCAAAGGCCGGGATTCTGGCGGCGCAGGCGGTGCTGGTCCTTCCAGATCGTGGATTTGCTTACGCCGAACACGGCTGCCGCCGCCCGCACGGTCGCGCCGCTCTGCACAATATACCGCCCCACCGCAGCAGCGCGCTCCTCAGGGTCGCCCTTCATAGCCTGACCTCCTCGCATAGAATTTTCTGTCAAATCCTATGTGAAAAAGTGCGCCGATATGCCGGAAAAAATGGGCTATAAAATAGAAGGGGCTTAGTGAATCTTATACACCCGGCAGCCGCTGTTTTCGTACCACAGGGGGTACCGCTGCGCATACCATTCCTCGTTGGCATCGGCAAAGCGGCTGTAGACGGAGGAATCGAACACGGCGTACTGTACGCCCCAGATCTGCAGGGTGACAGTGTCGGGCGTTTCATACAGGGTGCGCATGGCGTTGTATTCATCGGTGTAGTCCATGCCGTGGTAGTAGACATAGCTGCCCGACCCGCACAGGATCTGCCGCCCCGCCAGTGCAAACACCGGCGTCAGGTGGCTGTCGCTGGTCAAAAACAGCGCATCGCTCTCGGTGTTCTCGTCAATATACGCTGCCAGTGCAATGTCATCGGCGCTCCACTGCTGATAGTCGCTCAATGCCTCCCGCCCAAGGGTCAGCACGCTGCCGAACATCGCCGCAAAGCAGCAGAGCGCCAGCCCCAGCGCCCGCCAGGGCAGGGCGCGCACCTTTGCAAACAGGTCGGCCAGCAGCTGGGCTGCCAGAACACATCCCAGCATATGCCAGACATACAGCAGCTTGTTGTTGTCATAATTGTTGGGCTGGAATACAACGAGCTCCGCCAGCGCTAAAATCGCCAGCCCGCCGCCGTACAGCCACCGCTGCTTTGGTTTGGCATGTACAAACGCCGGAATCAACAGAAGATACACAAGGCCGATGTTTTTGATGTAGAACCAGAGATAGCTGTCCTTCAGGGTGCCGTCATTCTGGCCGTTGATCCAGTTGAAGTGCAGCCGCAGCATCTGCTGACCGTCCAGACTTTGCGCCAGCACGGTCGGCAGCATCTGGAAAAGCCATGCCGCGCCGCAGACGGCGGCCAGCCCCAGCCAAGGCAGCAGCGTCTCTTTGCGTGCGCCCTGTGTCAATGTGTAAAGCCCGCTCACCAGACAGAGCAGTACCAGCGCCAGTGCGCTGTGCGTGTGCAAAAGCGGCAGAGGCAGCACCAGCAAAGCCAGCCAAAGCCAGAGGCGGCGTTCGCCCTCATAGCAGAACCGCCACAGCAGATACAGGGCGGGCAGCAGCACGCACCAGCCAAAGAGGGTGGCGCGCTGCGGGATCAGCAGATCTGCGATGGGGTTGACCCAGACGATGTTCTTCTCAACAAAATTGGTCGGCGTTGTGTAAAAACCGGTGAAGATGCCCGCAAAATCCGCGGCGGAGCCGAGAAAATACACAAACCCGAACCCACTGCCCATAAAAAACAGATAGAACGCAAGGCTTGCTTTGGCAGCGCTGCCCGTCACGCGGCGGGCCAGCTGCCAGAGCATGCCGTACACCGAGAGAAAGGCGGGCAGCATCGGCAGCAGGTAGGCGGTGCGCAGATCCGCCCCCAGCAGAAGAAAGACGCTGGAGACCGTTTCGCAGAGGAACGGGTAGCCAAACCGGTGTGCGCCGCCCAACAGGGGATAGCGCGGCGGAAATTCACCGCTCTGCGCAATATAGCGGATAAACCCCAGATGCATCGGCATATCGCCGTAGCAGCTCTGCCCGGTGTGGAGGGTGCCATTTACCATGTGCAGCACATGGGTATGCAGCAGAAACAGCGTCACGGCGGCCACCGGCAGCAGACAGGCCCAGCTTGCCCCGCAGTCGGGGTCCTTCGCGGTCCCATGCAGCCGTGTGCCGCACCGCAGCAGCACCCCGCCCAGCACCGCTGCAGCGGCACCCGCCAGCCCGGCGGCCGGCAGGGTAAAGCCGAACGGCAGGGCAAACAGGGCGGGCAGCACCGCCAGCAGGGATACCCCAAGCCCGCACCCCAGCGGAAGGAGGACGGCGCTGTCTGCGTCCGGCACGGCCCGGCGCGCCAGCAGCAGACCGACAAAGAGAAACAGGAGCAGATAGCAAACGGATACGATCATGATGAGCCCTATACCCCTTCCAGATCAAACGGCGGGGTGTACTCCTCCCGGGCGCTGCTCTTTTCCTGCATGTAGCCATCGGTCAGCCCCAGCCGGACGGCCTCATCAATGACTTGCCGGTACTCATAGGTCGTGATGCGCCGCCCTAAGCCGTGCTCGGCCGCCTTATAAAAAGGTGTGAACTGGCTCATCAGGCTCGGGATAAATTCCACACCGGTCTCTGCCCGCAGTGCTGCCAGCCGCTGCAGTACCGCGCGGCTGTCCGCTACATGGCCGGGCAGGGCCAGATGCCGCACGATGACGCCCCGCTGCAGGTAGCCGTCTGCATCATAGATCGGCGCGCCGGTCTGCACAAGCATCTCGCGCAGGGCGGCATCTGCCACGGCGGGGTAATCCTGCGCGCAGGAAAGCTGCGCCGCCAGCGTGCTGTCGCAATACTTATAGTCGGTAAGCCAGATGTCCACATACCCGGCCAGTGCGCGGACAGCCTCAACGGTTTCATAGCCGCCGGTGTTGTAGACAACAGGCAGGGCAAAGCCCGCCGCTCTGGCAGCATCCAGTGCCTCTGTCACCCAGGGCAGATAGTGGGACGCCGTGACCAGATTCAGATTTTTGGCTCCGCCGTTTTGCAGCTGCATAAAAATATCGGCCAGCCGCTCGGCGGTGATCGCCTTGCCCACCTCACCCTGACTGATGGGGTAGTTCTGGCAGTAGCAGCACCGCAGGGTGCAGCCGCTGAAAAACACCGTGCCGCTCCCGGTGGCGGCATCGGGGTCGCCGCTCAGGCAGGGCTCCTCCCAGTGGTGCAGGGCGGCGCGTGCCACCCGCAGGGTATCGTCGGCCCCGCAGAAGCCCCGCTGCCCTGCGGCGCGGTCGGCCCCGCAGGCCCGGGGGCAAAGGGTACAGTGGTGCGGCAGCTGCATGGCAAAAACCTCTTTCACAAAAAACTTTTCTATAAGTTTACCACAAACCGGGAAAGTGTGGTATACTATATCTACCAATATCACAAAATAAAGGAGTGTGCTTTTATGTCTACCCCTCATAACCGCGCGGAAAAGGGCGATTTCGCCAAGACCGTTCTGATGCCCGGCGATCCGCTGCGCGCAAAGTTCATCGCGGAGACCTTTCTGGAGGATGTCCGCCTCGTCACCGATGTACGCGGTATGCTCGGCTACACCGGCAGCTATCAGGGCCGCCCCATCAGCGTTATGGGCAGCGGCATGGGCATGCCGTCCATCGGTATCTATTCCTATGAGCTGTACAGTCAGTACGGTGTGGAGAACATCATCCGCATCGGCTCTGCCGGCTCGTATACCGACAAGGCCAAGCTGTTTGATGTCGTGCTGGCCACCGGCGCGTATTCCGAGAGCAACTATGCTGTGACCCAGAGCGGCGATACAGACGACATCCAGACCCCCAGCGCCGCGCTGAACAACGCCCTGCGCCGCAGCGCTGCCGCGGCAGGTGTCCCCCTGATCGAGGGCAATATCCATTCCTCCGATGTGTTCTACCGCCAGCCCAGCGACGCCAAGCCGACCTACTGGGAGCGCCTGCGCGATGAAAAGGGCTGTCTGGCTGTTGAGATGGAGAGCTTCGCCCTTTTCCACAATGCAAAGGTGCTGGGCAAGCGGGCAGCCTGTCTGCTGACCATCTCGGACAGCTTTGTCTCGCCGGAAATCACGACCGCCGAGCAGCGCCAGACCAGCTTTACTGCCATGATGCAGGTCGCGCTCGGCGTGGATGCCTTTTTGGAGAAGTAAGCATGGAAAAAGCTGAGATCCGGACCCTGATCCGCGCTGCGTTTGAAGGGCAGGGGTTTGCCTATGCGCCGTATTCCCGCTTCCATGTGGGGGCGGCACTGCGGGCCAAGGACGGCCGCGTGTTCAAGGGCTGCAACATCGAGAACGCAGGCTATACCGCTACGAACTGCGCCGAGCGCACGGCGCTGTTCAAGGCCGTCAGCGAGGGTGTGCGCGAGTTTGACGCTATCGCCATTGTGGGCAGCAAGGCGGGGGAGAAGAACACCCTTGTCACCGGCCCCTGCGGCGTCTGCCGTCAGGCACTCTATGAGTTCGGCGGCCCCGGGCTGACTGTAATCATGGCCAAAAGCGAGGAGGATTACATCGTGACGACCCTCGGAGAGCTGCTGCCCTACGGCTTTGGCCCGGCCAATCTGGAATGACCCCAAAGGCAGGGAAACCATGCCCCTGCAAAGAAACGAATACCAAGGAGATTTTCCCGTACCCATGAAGAAGTTCTTAGCATTGTTCCTGACGCTGACCCTGCTGGCAGGCCTGACTGCCTGCAAGGGCAGAGAAGCCATCGCCGAAGCACAGGTGGTGCATGTCGTGACCGCCCCGACCGATGACGCCACCTTTGTCTATGAGCCGGAGGACCCGACACAGGTGCTGCCGGGCGGGCAGACCATCGCGCTGGTGACCGGCCCCGGCGGCACGGACAGCGGCGAGGATGCCATGCTGTGGCAGGGCGTACAGACCTTTGCCAATACCTACCATTACACGGCCGTAAGCCAGACGGCGGCGGGCAGCACCGCCGATGATGCCGAGGCGGCCCTGCGCGCTGCGGCCGAGAGCGGTGCAAAGCTTGTGGTCTGCCGCGGCGAGGTCATGGGTCAGGCGCTCTACCGCATTCAGGAAAACTACCCGGATGTGCATTACCTGCTGTTTGACGATGAGCCCCATAATGACGACTACAGCGCCTACAAAACGGCCAATCTGGTCCACTGTGTTCTCTTTCAGGAGGAGCAGGCGGGCTATCTTGCGGGCTATGCCGCTGTGACCGAAGGGTATACCGCGCTGGGCTTTGTCGGTACGCGGGAGGTCCCCGGCATTGTGCGCTACGCCACCGGCTTTTTGCAGGGCGCAGAGGCCGCTGCCGAGCAGCAGGGTGAGCGCGTGAGCCTGCAGACATGGTTCACCGACACGGATACGGTCAATGATGCCATCACCCAGCGGATGATCGACTGGTATAATAACGGAACAACGCTGATCATGGTCAGCGGCGGTGACCTCTATACAGGCGTTGCCAACGCTGTCAACCAGACCGGTGCCAAGGCAATCACGACAGACTGCGACCGCACCGATCAGGGCGACCGTATCCTTGCCAGCGCCGTTAAATGCTACAATGCGGCGGTGCAGCGCGAGCTGTACACCTTCTTTGCGCAGGGCACCTGGGATGCCCAGAGCGCCGGCCAGACCGAGAAGACAGGCTTTACCAACGGCGAGGTGGCGCTGCAGGCCGGCAGCCAGTGGCGGCTGGACAACTTCAGTCAGGAAAGTTACCGCAAGCTGTATGAAAAGCTGCGCACCAGCGCGCTGCGGGTGGACACCTACTCTGACCTTGATACGCTGCCCGACACCCCCAATGTCACACTGACCCGCCTGCGCTGACACAGCCCGCACAGCGGCTTTGTTATGCTTTTGTAATGTTTTGTTTAGCATTTTGTCATTGAATAACCGCCTCAAATGCGGTATACTGAACTTATTACGGCAGGGAACCGCCCTGCCGGACAACTGAAAATCAACCTAAGGAGATTAAAACCATGAAAAAGTTTCTCGCTTTTGTAATGGCTGCCAGCATGGCGCTCTCTCTGGCTGCCTGCGGCGGTTCTACCCCCGCAAGCTCCACGGCCAGCACCACGACGGAGGCTACCTCTGAGGCCGCTGCTTCCACTTCCGGCAGCAAGACCGATGTTGCTTTCGTTACCGATGTAGGCAACATTGATGACCAGTCCTTTAACCAGTACACCTGGCAGGGCGTGCAGGACTTCTGCAGTGCCAACAGCCTGAACGCCAACTACTACCGCCCCACCGAGGACTCCGACGCTGCTCGTCTGGAGCAGATGGACAACGCTGTCAACGATGGCGCTAAGGCCGTCGTCGTTGCCGGCTACCTGTTCGGTTCCTCTATCGCTGAGGCTCAGGCCAAGTACCCCGATGTTCAGTTCCTCGCGCTGGATGTTTCCACCGCTGATCTGGGCGACAAGGCGCCTACCTCCAACACCGCGCTGATCACCTATAAGGAAGAGCAGGCCGGTTATCTGGCTGGCTACGCCGCTGTTTACGACGGCTACAAGGAGCTGGGCTTCCTGGGCGGCATGGCCGTTCCCGCTGTTATCCGTTACGGCTACGGCTTCGTGCAGGGCGCTGATGCTGCTGCCAAGGAGATCGGTGCTACGGATGTCAACATCAAGTACTGGTACTCCGGCGGCTTCGCTGCTACCGATGAGGTCAAGAACAAGATGGATGGCTGGTACTCCGAGGGTACCGAGGTCGTCTTTGCCTGCGGCGGCCCTGTCTGCGAGAGCTGCGACGCTGCTGCTCAGGCCAACGGCGGCAAGATGATCGGCGTTGACGTTGACCAGTCCGGCCGGTTCGACACCGTTGTCACCTCTGCCATGAAGGGCCTGGCCGAATCTGTCAACGAGGCCCTGACCGATGCCCTGAACAACGGCTGGAAGTTTACCGATGCCTACGCCGGCAAGCAGGCCGTTCTGGGCGCTGCCGAGAACTGCGTTGGCCTGCCGATGTCTACCAGCAAGTTCACCAAGTTCACGCAGGAGCAGTACGACGCTATGTATGCTGCCATCGTGGACGGCTCTCTGGTCATTGACGACAGCTTTGACGTCGATGTACACCCCGCCGTCACCAATGTAACTGTTGACTATCAGAGCTGATAGCTTAAAAGTATGACTTTTGACCGCCCCGTGCCTTACCGCACGGGGCGGTTTTTGCGTATAAGGGCAGGGCTGTCCGCGATTTGACAGGCAAAGCGGATGGAATGACCATAATGTGACAACTTTTTGTGCAAAATCTCTTGTACAAAAATGAAATTTTCTGTATAATATAGAGTACTAAATTGTGTACAAGCCTGTACACATCGAAAGGGGCGTGCAACGGTTGACAGAAAATTATGTCATCGAAATGCTGCACATCACCAAGGAGTTCCCCGGCATCAAAGCAAATGATGATATCACCCTGCAGCTGCGCAAGGGCGAGATCCATGCCCTGTTGGGCGAAAACGGCGCCGGAAAATCCACCTTGATGAGTGTGCTGTTCGGCCTGTACCAGCCGGAAAAGGGTGTTATCAAGAAAAACGGGCAGGAGGTCAAGATCAACAACCCGAATGACGCCAACGCGCTGGGCATCGGCATGGTGCATCAGCACTTTAAGCTGGTGGAATGCTTCACCGTGCTGGATAACATCATCCTCGGCGTGGAGGACACAAAGCACGGCTTCCTGCAGAAGGACGAGGCCCGCAAAAAGGTCATGGCGCTGAGTGAAAAATACGGCCTGAAGGTCGATCCCGATGCGCTTGTCAGCGATATTTCGGTCGGCATGCAGCAGCGTGTCGAGATCCTGAAAATGCTTTACCGCGACAATGAAATTCTGATTTTCGATGAGCCTACGGCTGTTTTGACCCCGCAGGAGATCGATGAGCTGATGGAGATCATGCGCGGCTTCAAGGCAGAGGGCAAGAGCATCCTCTTCATCACCCATAAGCTTAACGAGATCATGGCTGTGTCCGACCGCTGCAGCGTCCTGCGCAAGGGCAAGTATATCGGTACGGTAGACATCAAGGACACCACCAAGGAAGAGTTGTCCAAGATGATGGTCGGCCGCGATGTGCAGTTCGCCGTTGAGAAAAAGCCCAGCGAGCCGGGCAAGCCGATTCTTGAGGTGGAGAACCTCGTAGTGCCCAGCAAGGTACACAAGAATAACGCCGTGCGCGGCGTCAGCTTCAATGTCCGCGCGGGCGAGATTGTCTGCATCGCCGGTATTGACGGCAACGGCCAGAGCGAGCTGATCTACGGCATCACGGGACTGGAAAAGCCGACCGGCGGCACGATCAGGCTGGAGGGCAGGGACATCACGAATGCACCCATCCGTGAGCGCTCCAAGGCCGGCATGAGCCATATTCCCGAGGATCGCCATAAGCACGGTCTGGTGCTGGACTATACGCTGGCTGACAATATGGTCCTGCAGCGCTACTGGCAGCCGGAGTTCCAGAACCACGGCTTTATTAAGAAGGGGGCCGTCCTCGACTATGCCGAGCGGCTCATCAAGCAGTACGATGTGCGCAGTGGTCAGGGCCCTGCCACCATCGCCCGCAGTATGTCGGGCGGCAACCAGCAGAAGGCCATCATCGCCCGCGAGGTCGATAAGGACCCGCAGCTGCTCGTTGCCGTGCAGCCCACCCGCGGCCTTGACGTCGGCGCGATCGAGTATATCCACAAGCAGATCGTGGCCGAGCGCGACAGGGGCCGTGCGGTCCTGCTCGTCAGTCTGGAGCTGGACGAGGTCATGAACCTGTCCGACCGCATCCTTGTGATTTATGAGGGCGAGATCGTCGGCGAATTTGACCCGCGCAAGACCACCGTCGAGGAGTTGGGTCTGTATATGGCCGGCGCGAAGAAGCAAGGGGAGGCGAAAGCATGAGTAAACAGAATAAACGGCCGCTTTTGCAGCACCCCGCTGTAGTAGGCGTGCTGGCAAGCCTTTTGTCCATCATCATCGGTCTGGTGCTGGGCTTTGTGTTGCTGGTGTTGCTGAACCCCGGCGCTTCGCTTGGCGGCATGAAAGCCATGATGACGACCGGCTTTTCCAGCATGGACAAGCTGGGCAAGGTGCTGTATCAGGCAGCGCCGCTGATGATGTGCGGCCTGTCGGTCGGCTTTGCCTTCAAGACCGGCCTGTTCAACATCGGCGCGTCCGGTCAGTATACGATGGGCGCATTCTTCGCACTGCTGTGTGCCATTCAATTCCAGATGCCGTGGTTCGTCTGCCTGCTGGCGGGCGCTGTCGGCGGTGCGATCTGGGGCGTCTTCCCGGGCCTGTTCAAGGCGTACTTCAATGTCAACGAGGTCATCACCGCCATCATGTTCAACTGGATCGGCATGTACCTTGTGAACCTGCTGCTGGCCAACACCCCCACTATGCTGGCTTCTGCCTGGGGCGCGTCCAACTCGGACCGCACGGCGGCGCTGTCCGCTGCAAACCCCGGGGCTATCCTGCCCAAGGGGCCGTTTGCCGCACTGTTCGGCAATTCGAGCTGGATCAACATTTCTATCATCATTACGATTGTTTTTGCTGTTCTCGTCTGGGTCGTGCTGCAAAAGACCACCTTTGGCTATGAGCTGAAGGCCTGCGGCCTCAGCCGGGATGCCGCCCAGTATGCGGGCATCAACTCCAAGCGCAACATCGTGCTTTCTATGGTCATTTCGGGTGCGCTGTCCGGCATCGGCGGCGGCATCTACTATCTGGCCGGTACGGGCCAGTATGTGCTGGAAAAATCCATTCTGGGCATGGGCTTCAACGGCATTCCCGTGGCGCTGCTGGCCAGCTCCAACCCCATCGGCACGATCTTCTCGGCGCTTTTCATCAGCTATATTCAGGTCGGCGGCGCGGCCATGCAGCCCGCCTACTCCTCGGAGACCATCGACATCGTGATCGCTGTCATCATCTATCTGGCGGCCTTTGCGCTGCTGATGCGCGGCGTGATCGCCAAGGCAGTCTCCGGCCGCAAAGAGAAAGGGGGCGCTGCCAAATGATGATCGCTGCCAACATTATCAGTCTGACGATCCTGTTTGCGGTGCCGCTGCTGCTCGTCGCGCTGGGCGGTATGTTCAGCGAGCATTCCGGCGTCATCAACATCGCGCTGGAAGGCATGATGATCATTGGTGCGCTGTTCGCCTGCTTTACGCTGCAAGGGCTTGACCAGAGCGGCTTCGGTTCCGCGCACCCGCAGATTTCCATGCTCATCGCCATCCTTGTGGCGGGCGTCACGGGCATGATCTTCTCACTGTTGCTGGGCTTCGCGGCCATCAACCTGAAGGCCGACCAGACCATCGGCGGCACGGCCCTGAACCAGTTTGCGCCCGCCTTCGCCGTTGTTATGACTTGGGCGATTCAGGGTCAGGGCCTGACCACTATCTCGATCCCCAGCTGGGTGCGCATTACCCGCGATACCTTCGGCCTTGCCCCGGTGGACGGCCCCAGCTTCTGGAACAACCTCATCTTCAAGTATTTCTATCTAACGACCCCGGTGGCCATCGTTCTGTTCATCGCAGCCTACATTGTGATGTACAAGACCCGCTTCGGCCTGCGTCTGCGCGCCTGCGGCGAGCATCCTCAGGCGGCGGATTCTGTGGGCATCAATGTCTACAAGATGCGCTATGCCGGCGTGCTGATCTCCGGCTTCCTTGGCGGCGTCGGCGGTCTGGCCTACACGGTGGCGGCCGGCTCCGGCTTCAACTCCGATGTCGGCGGCTACGGCTTCCTGGCGCTGGCTGTCATGATCTTCGGCAACTGGAAACCATTCCCGATTCTGGCCTCGTCGCTCTTCTTCGCACTGTTCAAGGTCATTGCGGCCTACTCGTCGTCGCTGTCCTTCCTGCCGAAGTTTGAGGGTGTCAAGGAAATCTCCAACTTCTACCAGATGCTGCCGTATATCGTCACGATGATCGTGCTGATCTTTACCTCCAAAAACTCTCAGGCCCCCAAGGCCGAGGGTATCCCCTACGATAAGGGCAGCCGCTGATACAAACGATACACAGGCCGCCCGACGCCTGCAGCCGGGCGGCCTGTGCTTTTTTGAAGGAGACAAGCTTATGCGAATGTATGATATTATCGCCAAAAAACGCGATGGCGGCACGCTGAACCGTGAGGAGCTTTCCTTTGCGGTCAACGGCTATGTGGCCGGGGATGTGCCCGACTACCAGATGTCGGCGCTGCTCATGGCCATCTATCTGCGCGGCATGACCGATGAGGAGACTGCCGTACTGACCGATGTCATGGCCCGCTCCGGCGATATGGTCGATCTGTCCGCCATCGCGGGCATCAAGGCGGACAAGCACTCCACCGGCGGCGTGGGGGACAAGACCACGCTCGTCATTGCGCCCATCGTGGCGGCCTGCGGCGTCAAGATCGCCAAGATGAGCGGGCGCGGGCTGGGCCACACCGGCGGCACCATCGACAAGATGGAAGCAGTGCCCGGCACCCGCACCAGCCTGACACAGGAGGAGTTTTTCAAGCAGGTCAATGAGATCGGTATTTCGGTTATCGGACAGAGCGGCAAGATCGCTGCGGCTGACAAAAAGATCTACGCCCTGCGCGATGTGACCGCCACGGTCGGCTGTATTCCGCTGATCGCATCCTCCATCATGTCCAAAAAGCTCGCGGCCGGTTCAGACGCCATTTTGCTCGATGTGACGATGGGGGACGGCGCCTTCATGAAGGATCTGGACAGCGCCCTTGAGTTGGCGCGCCAGATGGTCGCAATCGGCACGGCGCACGGCCGCAAGGTCGCCGCGCTGATCACCGATATGGACAAGCCGCTGGGCAGAAACATCGGCAACTCGCTTGAAGTAGCCGAGAGCATGGCCGTCCTGCAGGGCAAAGGCCCCGCCGATCTGACCGAGGTCTGCCTGCAATTGGCAAGCAACATGCTGGTGCTGGCGGGCAAGGGCGATATGCCGACCTGCCGCAGGCTGGCCGAGAGCGTCATCGCCGACGGCTCCGCTTTTGAAAAGTGCTGCCAGATGTTTGCCGCGCAGGGCGGTGACATCAGCGTGCTGCGGGATGCCGACAAATTCCGCAAGGCAAAATTCAGCTATGAGCTGACCGCCCCCGCCGATGGATACATTTACAAAAACGATGTCGAGCGCATCGGCAATGCCAGCGTCCTGCTGGGTGCGGGCCGCATCAAGAAGGAGGACAGCATCGACTTTGCCGCAGGCATCACGATGCACAAAAAGCTGGGCGATCATGTCAGCGCAGGGGAGAGCATCTGCACCCTCTACGCCGATGACGAAAGCCTGTTTGCCGCAGCCGAGGAAATGTATCGCGGCGGCCTTGTCATCCGTGACGAAAAGCCCACCGTCCCGCCGCTGATCTACGCCCGCGTTACCAGTGAAGGGGTAGAGAAATTCTAAATTGAAAATCCCTTCCTCACAAACAACAAAAAAATCCTGCAACGTTTTCTGCGTTGCAGGAATTTTTTATTTCCTCTTTCTCTTCAGCCAGAATACCTTCCACTTGCCATACCCATTCGCCTTGTCCTCGGCAAATTCCTCGGTCTGGACGTAATGCTTAAATGCACCGTCAAACTGCAAGGCGCCGTCCTCGGCGCGGATGTCGGTCAGCACGCGGGGGATCGCTTTTTGCTGGCTTTCAAACTCCGGCTCGCGGTCCCACAAAATTTTTCCATCGGCGTCAAAGCCGTGGGCCCACACGCTGAACACGAGGCAGGCAGCCTCGCCGTAGCAGTACCGCTCAAAGCGAATGCGCCCGTCCAGATAGAACAGCAGGCAATCGCGGAAGTGGGTCTCAAGTTCTTTTTCATAGCGGCGTCCGCATCCGGACCCGGCAAAATCGGCAGCGTTGGCAGTCATGGCGTGCCCTCCTTGTTTGTCTTGGCTTTATTATACCGTTTCGTTGCGCGGTTGGCAACAAAAATCGCAGTTTTCCCACCCGGCGGGATTTTTTCGTTCTACACAAAAAATCATCTGGATTTTAGTGGATTTTTTTGGTATAACCCTGTATAATATTTATTATACATAGGTAAAGGGGGCAGTGTGCCCATGAAAGAAATGAATCTGCCTGCCGTGACTGCCATTGTGGTGGCTGCGGGGGCGTCCCGCCGGATGGGATTTGACAAGCTCAGCTTTCGTCTGCCGGACGGCCGTTCCGTTTTGCAGACAAGCTGTGATGCTCTGGCGGCGCATCCGGCAGTCACCGGGCTTGTGCTGGTCTGCGGCGGCAACCGGACGGAGTGTGAGGCCATTGCGGCCCGCTGCACAAAGCCCTGCACGGTCGTGCAGGGCGGTGCGACCCGCGCCGACAGTGTGCGCAGCGGCCTTGCTGCAGCAGAGGGGGAGTTGGTTGCCATCCATGACGCTGCCCGCCCCTTCGTCAGCGAGGCGGTCATCACGGCCGTGCTGACGGCTGCGGCAGCTGACGGCGCGGCGGCACCCGCCGTGCCTGTCAAGGATACCATCAAGATCGCGGACGGGGCAGGCCGTGTAGCTGCAACGCCCGACCGCGCATCGCTCTATGCCGTGCAGACGCCGCAGTGCTTCCGCCGCAGCCTGTATCTGCAGGCGCTGTCGGCAGTTACCGGCGAAAAGGCAAGCCTTGTCACCGATGATTGCAGCCTGTTTGAGCTGGCGGGCCTGCCCGTCACCCTGACCGAGGGCGATTACGCCAACTACAAGATCACCACCAAAGAGGATCTACAAAAGGAGAAAACCATGCGCATTGGCCACGGATATGATGTTCACCGCTTAGTAGAGGACCGCAAGCTCATTCTGGGCGGCGTTGAGATCCCGTTTGAAAAGGGCCTGCTGGGTCATTCCGATGCCGATGTGCTGCTGCACGCGGTCATGGATGCCGTGCTGGGTGCGGCGGCGCTGGGGGACATCGGTCAGCATTTCCCCGACAACGACCCCGCCTACAAGGGTGCGGACTCGCTGCAGCTGACCCGCGAGGTGGCAAAGATCATCGCCGCCCACGGTTACAGGGTCGGCAACATTGATGCAACGATTCTTTGCCAGCGCCCGAAGCTGGCCCCCCACATCCTCGCAATGCGCGAGAAGATTGCCGATGCCTTCGGTCTGCCGGTGGACGCCGTCAGCGTCAAGGCCACGACCGAGGAGCATCTCGGCTTTACCGGCGAGGGTCTTGGCATTGCCGCCCACGCCGTTGCACTGATCGAGTGAAACCATCATCCTGACCCGGAAAGGGGGACGCGGCAACCATGCTGCCCAACCAGACGCTCAACGCTATTTTAAGCAGTTTGCGCACCTTTGACCCGCTGTCCGACACGCTGGACATCCTGATCATATCGTTTGTGTTTTACCAGCTTTTGCAGTTCGCCCGCAAATCCCGCGCGGGCCAGCTTGTCAAAGGCATCCTTCTGATTCTGGTGTTCTACGGTCTGGCGGTTATGCTGAACCTAAAGACCGTCACATGGGCGCTGAACAATGTCATCACCATCGGCTTTATGGCTGCGGTGGTCATCTTCCAGCCGGAGCTGCGCCGCACGCTGGAGCGGATGGGCCAAAGCACGATGTGGGCCAACCTGATGCTCGGCAATCGGCGCAGCGACCCCTCGCTGCGCGGTGCATGGCAGAGCGCGGTTGTTGCGATCTGCGATGCGGCAGAGCAGCTTTCGGACACTCGCACGGGCGCCCTGATGGTGCTTGAGCGCAACAACAATCTGGACGAGATCATCCGCACCGGCACGCCGATGCACGCCGATGTGATCCCCGAAATGCTGGGAACGATCTTCTATGAGGGGACGCCCCTGCATGACGGTGCAGTCGTGATTCGGGACGGTGTGATCGTTGCGGCCGGCTGCGTGCTGCCGCTGTCCAACAACCTCGAGATGGGCAAGGATATGGGTACCCGCCACCGCGCCGGTCTTGGCATGAGTGAGAACTCCGACGCCATCGTTGTCATTGTCAGTGAGGAGACCGGCATTATCTCGATGGCCAAAAACGGCGTTCTGATCCGCCGCCTGGACCGTCAGAACCTGTTCAATCTGCTGCAGGAGGAGATCGTTCCCCCTGAGGAAGCCGAGGCCGAAAAGGCCTCGCCGCTGCAAAGGCTGCTGCGCAAGGGAGGTGCACTGAACCATGGCAAGCCCGAATAAGCCCGCCGCCCCGGGGCCGATGGGGGCAGTGCCCAAGGGACCGCGCACCTTCTGGAACAACCCAGTCTTTATGATGGTGCTGGCGCTCATCATGGGCTTTGCGACCTGGACCATTGTGACGGTCTACATCGACCCCCAAGGCTCCAAGACAGTGACCAAGGTACCCATCAACTACACCAGCGGTGCCTCCGCCTACACCTCTCAGGGGCTGGACATCGTGGAAAAGCCTGACCTCGAGGGCGTTACCGTCAAGGTCGAGGGCAATGGCACGATCATCGGCAACATTCAGAACTCCGACATCATGGTCTATCCCAGCTATGCCGGTGTCAGCGGCCCGGGCAAGGTGACGCTGCGCCTGCAGGCCCGCGTGACCAACACGACCGACTTCCCCGGGGACATCGAGTGTACGGTCGAAAGCCCCGATACGATTGATGTTGTCTTTGATGAGGTGAGCGAAAAGACCTTCCCGGTCACGGTGGACGCCTCCGCCGTGCCGATCTCCAACGGCTATATGCTCAATAAGACCACTGCTGTGCCCGCTGAGATCACGCTGCGCGGCCCCACGAGCGAACTGGATCAGGTGTCCAGCATCGTGGCCCCTGTGCAGATCGACGGCGAGCTGGCCGATACCACGACCGTGCCCGCAACCCTGCAGCTGCGGGATGAGGTCGGCAATGTCTTTACGCCGCAGTATATCTCGATGGAGAGCGACTCCGCCAATGTGACACTGACCGTTTATCAGGTGCGGGAGCTGCCGCTCAAGGTGGATTTCATCGGCACGCCGAACGGCTTTGATGTGGAAAGCCTGCATTATTCGCTCACCCAGCAGACGCTGCGCGTGGCAGGCCCGGCCCGCACCATCAGCACGCTGGAATCCCTGACCGTCACCGATTTTGACCTTGCCCGCGAGTTTGAGCCGGGCCGCGACTACCAGCGTCTGATCGAGCTGCCGGCCGGCATCGTTTCGCTGGACGGTGTGACCAATGTGACGCTGGACTTTGACACCTCCGAGATGGGCTCCACCAAGCTGAATGTATCGAACATCCGCGCCATCAATGTGCCCAGCAACTATGAGCTGCAGATACTCTCCAGCCTTGTCAGCGGCGTTACGCTCTACGGCCCGGCGGATGAGATCGAAAAGCTGAACGCCGACAGCATTGTGGCGCAGATCGACTGCCAGAGCCTGAACCTGACAGTGGGCCAGCAGACGATTGCCGTCAGCATCCAGATCCCGTCCGCGACCCGCATCTTTGCCACCGGCAGCTATACCGTCCAGTGCGAGGTCACATCGAAATAAATGTTGCTCTGTAGGGGCGACCATTGGTCGCCCGCCAACTTGGCGCAGCAACGCGCTTTCCAAGAAAGCTCTTTACAGACCAAAACGGGCAGAGGCGAGCAATGCTCGCCCCTGCAACCACCACAGCAAGGGAAAATACATCTATGCTTCTAGTCCGCAATATCCGCCTGCCGCTGACCTGCCCCGACCCGGACGCCGAGGCGGCGGCCAAGGCTTTGGCCATTCTCCGCGTGCCCGCCCGCAAGGCGGCGCACTGCGGTGTGGCAAAGCTCAGCGTGGACGCCCGGCACGGTGCGCCGGTGCTTGTCTACACCATCGCAGTCACACTCAAGGACGAGGGTGAGGAATCGGCGCTGGCCGGGGCCTCGCCCTGCGTCTGTTTCACACAGCCGCCTGCCTTTACCTTTCCCCGGGGCAAAATGCCGCTGGCACACCGCCCGGTGGTCGTGGGCCTTGGCCCGGCGGGCCTCTTTGCCGCGCTGCTGCTGGCCCGCAGCGGCTACCGCCCGCTGGTGCTGGAGCGCGGCCCCGCCCTTGATGAGCGCATCCGCGCGGTCAGCCATTTTGAAAAGACCGGTGAGCTGGATCCGAATGCCAACATCCAGTTTGGCGAGGGCGGCGCGGGGACCTTCTCGGACGGCAAGCTGACCACCCGTGTCGGCGACCCGCTGTGTGCCTTTGTGACGGGGGCGTTCCTCGACCACGGCGCGCCGGCAGATATTGCCTGGCGGCAGAAGCCGCATGTCGGCACCGACCTTCTACGGGATGTGATCCGCAGCATTCGTGGGGAGATAGAGTCTCTGGGTGGGGAGGTGCGGTTCAACACGGCGCTGACCGGCCTGCAGATCCGAAACGGTGCCTTGACCGGCATTGACACCACGGCGGGCAGCGTTGCCTGTGAGCAGCTTATCCTTGCCGTGGGGCACAGCGCCCGGGATACCTTTGCCATGCTGCATGAGCTGGGCCTGCCGCTTGCGTGCAAGCCCTTCTCGGTCGGCTTCCGCGCCGAGCATCTGCAGACGGAGATCGACAAAAGCCTGTACCACGGTGCGGCAGGGCACCCGGCACTGCCGAAGGGCGAGTACCAGCTCAGCCAGCATGTCAGCGGCGGGCGCTGCGTCTATACCTTCTGCATGTGCCCGGGCGGCACGGTCTGCGCCGCCGCCAGTGAGGAGGGCGGCGTTGTCACCAACGGCATGAGCCTGCACGCCCGCGACGGCAAAAACGCGAATGCGGCGGTGGTCGTCAGCGTGGACGGCAGTGACTTTGACAACGACCCGGTTAAGGCGGTGGCGTTCCAGCGTCAGCTTGAGCAGGCCGCTTACCGCGCGGGCGGCGGGGAATACCGCGCCCCGGCGCAGACGGTCGGCAGCTTTTTGGCAGGGGGCAGCGCATTGGCGCTGGACCGTGTGGAGCCGACCTACCCCCGGGGTGTGACGCCCTGCGATCTCGGCAGCCTGCTCCCCACGGAGTTGGGCGGTGCCCTGCGCGAGGGTCTGACGGCCTTTGGCCGTAAACTGGCAGCCTACCGCGCCCCCGATGCCGTGCTGACGGGTCTTGAGACCCGCACCAGCAGCCCGGTGCGCCTTGAACGCGGCAAAGAGGACCTGCAGTGTACCGGTCTGAGCGGCCTTTACCCCTGCGGTGAGGGTGCTGGTTATGCAGGCGGCATCATGACCGCCGCCGTGGACGGTGTGCGCTGTGCCGCCGAGCTGATGAAGAATTGGGCACCTGCAGAATGACCCGAGACGGCGGCCAGGGGGCTGGCCGGGCCCTACCGTGGGGCGCAGATGTAGGGCGGTCAGTCCTCTGACCGCCGCACGGCAGCAGACGATAAAAACAAACAGATGGGACAAACCATGCCAGACAACAAACACAATTACGAATATAACTACGACCTTGGCGATGTGATCGACAATGCGGTCGAGATGGGCAGCAGGATCGGCTCCTCCGTGTTGGGCAGCATTGCCGATGCGCTGGAGCAGGCGGGCGATGCCATGGGCGTGAAACAACCGGACAGCTTCTCCGCGTGGAAGCGCCGCCTGGAGCGCAAGTGGAAAAACGGCGGCCAGTCTGTCGGCGTTGCGCTGACGGCGGTTGGCTGGACCTTTGCAGGCTGCTTTGGCATCGCGGCGTTCGTGCTGGGCATCCTGACGGCAGTCGGCGCAGGGCCGCTGGGGCTTTCCCAACAGGATTTTATAGCCCTGCCGATTCTGACGGCCGTATTTACCCCCGCAACGCTCGGCTTCCTTTTTATGGCCGTTGTGGGCATGAAAAAGCTGGCCTATTTCAGCCGCCTGCGCAAGCTGCTGCGCGCTGCCAATGACTGGACTTGTGACCTGCCCGCGCTGGCCCGCAAGGCACAGATCAAGCAGGAAAAGGCCTATGAAACCGTTGTAAAGGCTGTGGCGAACGGGGATCTTCCCAACGCTGCCATTTCCGATGATTACAGCACCCTCTATCTGGATGATTCGCTCCTGCCATCCGCGCCGCAGCCCGCTGCCGCACCGCAGCCGGCATCTGCTGCGCCGCTGACCGAGGCTGAGCAGTTCCAGCGCGAGGGCGTGGATTTTCTGAACTATTTAAAGGCTTGCTGCGGCAGACTGAGCAGCGATGCCGATGAAGAATTGATGCAGATGCGCAAGATCTGCGCGTCCATTCTTGGCTTTGTGCATAACCATCCCGAGCAGCTTGGCCGGGTGCGCCGCTTCCGCGAATATTACCTGCCCACGACCCGCAAGCTGCTCGATACAGCGCAGGGGCTTGGCGATACGGACACCGCCAATGCCGCTGAGATACGCCGCGACATCACCGGCATTTTGCACACGCTGAATCAGGCGTATGCAAAGCTGTATGATACGCTGCTGCAGGATGTGAGCATGGATGTTTCGACCGAGATCGACACGCTGGAAACGATGCTGCGGCAGGACGGCCTGACCCATGATTTTGAATCTGATTTTAACACAAGGAGCTAAACTGTATGAATTACCCTGCGTGGCAACTGAAAAAGGGCGATCCCGCCGCCGAAACCTCGCTGGCGGGTGCCGGGTGCGGTGTACTGCTGCGCCGGGTGCTGGCCGCCCGCGGCTGTACCGAGCCCGCCGCTGCGCAGGCAATGCTGGGGCAGGGCGAGCCGCTCAGTGATCCGTTCCTGCTCAAGGATATGGACAAAGCGGTCGCCCGCATCGAACAGGCCGTTGAAAATGAGGAGCTCATGGTCATCTACGGTGACTATGATGTGGACGGTATTTCGGCAACGGCTATTTTGTACGAATGTCTCACCAGTCAGGGGGCGCATGTGCGCTGCAAGCTGCCCACGCGCGGTTCCGGCTACGGCCTGACCCGTGCTGCGCTTGAATCGCTGGCACAGAAGGGCTTCAAGCTGGTCGTGACGGTGGACAACGGCATCTCTGCCGTGGAGGAGGCTGCCTGCGCCAGAGAGCTGGGGCTGGACCTTATCATCACCGACCACCATCTGCCGGGCGATACGCTGCCCGATGCCGTTGCCGTGGTGGACCCCAAGCGGGCCGATGATGAAAGCCCGTTTAAGGATCTGTGCGGTGCGGGCGTTGCCTTTAAGCTCTGCGCCGCGCTGGAGGGCTGCGACCCTGCCGAGCTTTTGGAGATGTACGGCGAGCTTGCAGCCCTCGGTACAGTGGCCGATGTCATGCCGCTGGTGGGGGAAAACCGCACCATCGTCCGGGAGGGGCTGGACCTTCTGCAGGATACGATGCGCCCCGGTCTGCATGCCCTGCTGGAGAGCGCCGGCTGTGCCGGAAAGCCGGTCACGGCGGATACGGTAAGCTACAGTCTGGCCCCGCGCCTGAACGCGGCGGGCCGCATGGATAATGCTGCCGTGGCGCTCAAGCTGCTGCTCTGCGGGGACGAGGAGCAGGCAACCGGCATTGCGGACCGTCTGGCAGAGATCAACACCGAGCGTCAGCAAACCGAGCAGCAGGTATTTGCTGCCGCGTTGGAGACGCTGGAAAAAGACCCGGCCCGCACCCGGGACCGGGTGCTTGTCGTCAGCGGTGAGGACTGGCACCCCGGTGTCATCGGCATCGTGGCCGCGCGCCTTATGGAGCGGTTCGGCCGCCCGGTCATCGTTATTTCGATGCATGAGGGCGAGGGACGCGGCAGCGGCCGTGCCCCTGACCCGTTTGATCTGCACAGCGCGCTGGCAGGGTGCGCACAGTATCTGACCCGTTTCGGCGGCCATGCGGCAGCAGCCGGTGTCGAAATTGAGGAGGACAACCTGCCCGCCTTCCGTCAGGCCATCAATGCCTGGGCTGCTGACCACGCCGCGCAGCCCGAGGCCGTCAGCCTGCAGCTTGATGCCGCCGTTACGCTGGGGGAACTGAGTCTTGACAATGTGCAGGAGCTGGGCCGTCTGGCCCCCTTCGGCCGCGAAAACCCCACACCGGTGCTGCTGGTGCAGCACGCCCTTGTGGACGGCATCTGGCCGATGGGCAGCGAGGGGCGGCACACCCGCCTGCGGTTGCGGCAGGGCAGCGATACCCTGTTCGCATCGACCTTCGGCGTTGCACCGCAGGCATTTGCCTACCCGGTGGGCAGCGAGGTCGAGGCTGCCCTCGAGGTGTCGATCTTCAACGGGCGCAGCGGGCCGATGGTGTCGGCGCATCTCAAGGCCATCCGCCCTGCCGGGCTGGGCAATACCCCCAGCGAGCAGGCCGCATGGTTTGAAGCGTTCCGCACCGGCGGCACCCTGCCTGCAGACCGCGCCGCTGTGCTGCTGCCGGACCGTGCCGACACCGTGGCGCTCTACCGCCGCATCCGCACGGGGCAGGTGGCTGCAGCGGACCTGCAGCCGGTCTTTGCGGCGCAGGGCGTGCAGAATACCGGCCGTATGCTGGCCAGCCTGACCGCACTGCAGGAGCTGGGCCTGATCGAGGAGCAGGACGGCCGCTGGCTGCCTGTGGCTGTGACTGCTAAGCAGGATCTGGCGTCTGCACCGGTTTTGCAGCGTTTGGCGACCATGGCAAAACAAGGATAAAACGCGGTTTTATCCGGGATTGTAGGGGCGGGTGCTTGCATCCGCCCGCGGAGCGTGGCGACAACGGCGATGTTCCCGGGTCGATGCCGAGCATCGACCCCTACAAAGAGCTGTGCGATTTTATAAAAACGGAGAGGGAATGGACCATGGAAAACACAACCGTGCAGGAAGTAAAAATGCCCATCACCTATGACGACCTGAAGGCAAGTATGATCGACAGCGGCCGTCCGTATGACTTTGAGATGATCGACCGCGCCTACGAGCTGGCCGCCAAGGCGCATGGTGAGCAGCGCCGCCGCAGCGGCGAGCCGTATATCTGTCATCCGCTTTCCGTGGCGCAGATCCTTGTGGAGCTGGGTATGGACAGCGAGAGCATTGCTGCAGCCCTGATGCACGATGTGGCGGAGGATACCCCCGTATCGGTAACGGAGATCCGGCAGAAGTTCGGCCCCGAGGTCGCGCTGCTTGTTGACGGCGTTACCAAGCTGACCCAGATCAAGTTCTCCAATGTCGAGGACCGTCAGGCCGAGAACCTGCGCAAGATGCTGCTGGCGATGAGTCAGGATGTCCGCGTCATGATCATCAAGCTTTGCGACCGGCTGCACAATATGCGCACCGGTGACGCCTGGCCAGAGCAGAAGCGCCGCGACAAGGCCCTTGAAACGATGGAGGTCTATGCGCCCATCGCCCACCGCCTAGGCATCTCCAACATCAAGGAGGAGCTGGAGGACCGCAGCCTGCACTATCTGGACCCGGTCGGCTATGAGACGATCCGTGACCTGCTGAACAAGCACGGCGATGAGTTTCTGCATCAGGTCTGCCATACCATCGCCAAGCATCTGGCGGAAAACGGCATCCAGAAGGCCACCATCCGCCACCGCGTCAAGAGCATCTACGGCATCTACCGCAAGATGTATATGCAGAACAAGGACTTTGAGGAGATCTACGACATCTACGCCGTCCGCATCATTCTGGACAATGTCCCCGAGTGTTACACGGCGCTGGGTCTGATCCACGATATGTACCATCCGCTGCCGAACCGCTTTAAGGATTACATCTCGACCCCGAAGCCCAACGGCTACCAGTCCCTGCACACGACAGTCATCGGCCGCGAGGCCATCCCGTTTGAGGTGCAGATCCGCACATGGGATATGGACCGCATGGCGGAGTACGGCATCGCCGCCCACTGGAAGTACAAGGCCGGCATCACCGGCAGCGGCGATAAGCTGGATGAGCGGCTGGCGTGGGTGCGCCAGCTTTTGGAAAGCCAGCGCTCGAGTGCGGATGCCACCGACCTGCTCAGTGACATCAAGAGCGACCTGCTGCCGGAGGAGGTATTTGCCTTTACCCCGCGCGGCGATGTCATTAACCTGCCGGCCGGTGCCACGACCATCGACTTTGCCTACGCCATCCATTCGGCTGTCGGCAACCGCATGATCGGCGCAAAGGTCAACAACCGCATCGTGCCGATCGACCACAAGGTCCAGACCGGTGAGATCATCGAGATCATCACCGGCCCTGAAAACCGCGGCCCCAGCCGTGACTGGCTCAACATCGTCAAGACGAGCGAGGCCAAAAATAAGATCCGCAACTGGTTTAAAAAGGAGCGGCGGGAGGAAAATATCCAAGAGGGGCGCGATGCGCTTGAGCGCGAGATGCGCCGCAACCTCATGACGCTGAGCGATGAGCAGCGCCCCGTCTTTATGGAGGCGCTGGCCCGCCGCAACCGCTGCAACAGTGTGGAGGAGATGTACGCCGCCATCGGCTACGGCGGGCTGCAGCTCTCCCGCATGCTGCCCAAGCTGAAGGAGGAGTACACCAGACTGCAGGCCACCGAGCCGCGGCCGGTTACGGTCGAGCTCAAGCGGATGCACTCCTCCGAGGGCGTCGTGGTGGAGGGCATCGACAACTGCCCCATCAAGTTCGCCAAGTGCTGCTCACCGCTGCCCGGCGATGAGATCGTCGGATTTGTCACCCGCGGGTTTGGTGTTTCCATCCATAAGCGGGACTGTGCCAACGCCCGCGAGAGCATGCGCCACCCCGAGAATATCGACCGCTGGGTCCGCGCCTACTGGGATGACGAGGCCCGCGAAAGCTATAAGGCAACGCTCGATATCGTCTGTATGGACCGCCCGAACCTTGTGTCGGATGTGGCGCTGGCGCTGGGCGATATGCGCGTGCCTATCTACTCGCTGACGGCGCGCGCCGCCGAGCAGGGGCGCGCCCGGATGAGTGTGACGGTGGGCATCACCAACACCGAGCATCTCAACAGCGTTGTGGCCCGCCTGAAAAAGATCAAGGATGTCGTCAGCGTGACGAGGAACTGAGTTTGAAAGCCTTTCCCTGAGGGGGAAGGTGCCCCTCATCAGTCGCCTACGGCGCCAGCTTCACCCAAGGGGGAAGCCTTACATGGAAGGAGCACCCTATGCGAGCAATCATACAGCGCGTAACCCGCGCAAGCGTTACGGTCAACGGCGGTGAGCCGCGCGCCATCGGCCCGGGTCTGGTCATCCTGCTGGGCGTGCGTGAAACCGATGAGATCGATATTGTGCCGAAGCTGGCTGACAAATGCGCGCACCTGCGCATTTTTGAGGACGAGGATGGCAGGCTGAACCGCAGCGCGGTCGAGCTGGGCTATTCGGCGCTGGTGGTGTCGAACTTCACCCTGTACGGTGATACGGCCAGAGGCAAGCGCCCAAGCTTCAGCCATGCCGCCAAGGGGGAGCTGGCGGTGCCGTGCTATGAAAAGTTCCTTGATGAGATGAATCGGCAGGGCCTGCAGGAGGTCAAGCACGGCGAATTCGGCGCGGACATGCAGATCGACCTTGTGAACGATGGCCCGGTGACCATCGTGATCGATACCGACGAGTGGAAAAAGTAAGCAAAATTCAAGGGAGGACGCAATGAACATCCAGCATATCCACGGCGTTCCGCCGCTGTACACGAATACCTTTTTAATTATCACGAACGCCAAGCACGGCATCCTGATCGATGCCGCGGCCGAGCCGGGCGTCTATCTGAAGGCGCTGGAGGAGGCGGGCGCAACGCTGAGCCATATCCTGCTGACCCACGGTCACTACGACCATGTGGGGGCGGTGGCAGCCCTCAAAAAAGCAACCGGCTGCAAGGTCTATATGGACCCTGCCGATGCGCAGGGCAGCCAGCTGCTGCCCCTGACGCCCGATGTCATCACGGACACATGGCCGGCTGGTGACGAGCTTACGATCGATGAGCTGACCTTCAAGATCTACCACACCCCCGGCCACACGCCGGGCGGCGTCTGCCTGTCCTGCTACGGGCTGCTGTTCAGCGGAGATACGCTGTTTGCCGGCTCCTGCGGGCGCACGGATTTCCCCGGCGGCAGCATGCAGGAGATGGCAAAAAGCCTGTCCCTGCTGGCAGAACTGCCGCTGCCCGATGCAACAAAAGTCCTGCCCGGGCATGAGGATTTTACCACCCTTGGGCAGGAGCGCCGCTCCAACCCCTATATGAATGAGGCATGGTTTTGATGCAGATCATTTTACGCGGCCCCGCAGCGGGCTATGAAGCTGAGCATACCGCACGGCTGTTTTTCCCCGGTGCGGAGAAGTCGGAAAATCTCCCGCAGGAGGGTGATTTTGTGCTGGCGCAGAGCCACCAATGCACCGATCTGGCCCTGCTGCGCCTCAACGGTAAGCTGCAGTGGCAAACCGCCCTGCGCCCGCAGGGCGAGGATGCGGAGTACGCCCTGTGCCGGCTGCTGTACGGTATGCTCTGCCGGGCAACCGGCATCAAGCCGCCATGGGGCATGATGACCGGTGTGCGGCCGGTGCGCATCATTCACGACATGCGCGCAGCCGGTGCGGGTGAGGACGAGATACGCGCGCGCTTCCTTGACCACTTTGGCTGCGCGCCGGAAAAGTTTGCCCTCGCGCTCGGCATTGCCGACCTGCAAAAGCCGGTTCTGGACGCCGCCGACCCGATGGACTGCAGCGTCTATGCGGGCATCCCGTTCTGCCCGACCCGGTGCAGCTACTGCAGCTTTGTCTCCCGCACGGTGGGGGATAAAGCCACCCGCGCGCTTGTGCAGCCCTATGTCGATAAGCTTTGTGAGGAGCTGACCGCCATCCGCCGGACCGCCGACCGCGCCGGGCTGCATATCCGCACCTTCTATATCGGCGGCGGCACGCCCACCAGCCTGAACGCGCCGCAGCTGGAACAGCTGATGTCCCACATCGCCAAGACCTTTGATTTAGCGAAACTGGACGAATACACCGTTGAGGCCGGCCGCCCCGACTGCACCGATGCTGAAAAGCTGCGCATCATCAAAAAATACGGCGCGACGCGTATTTCCATCAACCCACAGACCTTTTCGGACACGGTCTTGCAGAACATCGGCCGCCGCCACACGGCACAGGATATTATCGACTGCTTTGCGGCCGCGCGCGCTGCAGGGCACACCAACATCAATATGGACCTGATCGCGGGCCTGCCGGGGGACACGGTCGAAGGCTTTGCAGCCAGCCTGCGTCAGGCCATCGCGCTTGCGCCGGAGAACATCACGGTCCACACGCTGACCCTCAAGCGGGCGTCCAACATCGTGGTCGAGCATCGCACTGCTGACTATGCCGATGTTGCCGCCATGCTCGACAGCTGTAGTATGCTGGCCGAGGCCGGCTATCGACCCTACTATATGTACCGCCAGAAGGGCACGCTGCAGAATCTGGAAAATATCGGCTGGGCCAAGCCGGGTTTTGAGTGTCTGTATAATATCTATATTATGGAGGAGGTCCACACCATTCTTTCGGCCGGTGCGGGCGGCTCCACCAAGCTTGTCATTCCGGGGCAGCGCCGCGGCAAGATCGAGCGCATTTTCAACTTCAAATATCCCACCGAGTACATCGACCGCTTTGCGGAACTGCTTGACCGCAAAAAGGCCGTGGAGGATTTCTATGCACATTACACATCGCAAACGCTTCATCAGCCGTGACCTTGTGGCGCTGGCCGCGCGCAGCCCGCAGGAGCTGGCGGCCCTGAGCGAGCAGCATTATCACGACCAGATCGAGAGCATCGCCGATGAGGTGCTGGCGGCAGGCCAGCGCATCGTCATGCTGACCGGCCCGTCCGCTGCGGGCAAGACGACCTCGGCCCATAAGATCGCCGGGGCCATCGCCGCGCGCGGCCACAGCAGTCAGGTCGTCAGTCTGGATGATTTTTATATCGGGGAGGGGAAATACCCCAAAAATCCCGATGGCAGCGATGATTATGAGAGTCTGGAGGCACTGGATCTGGAGCGGCTGCATTTTTGCCTGAAGGAGCTGTACAAAACCGGCATCTGTGAGGCACCGGTGTTTGACTTTACACTTCAGCAGCCCAGCGGCACCCGCCGCATTGATGCCCGCGGCGGTGTGGTCATCATCGAGGGTCTGCACGCCCTGAACCCGGCCCTGACCGAGGAGCTGCCCGCCGGGGCCGCCCTCTGCCTGTATGCGGGCCTGCGGGAGGAATACGCCGACAGCAGCGATGCCTGCTGTCTGGCCACCCGGGACATCCGGCTGGCGCGGCGCATTGTGCGGGATTACCTGTTCCGCGGGCACGGGGCTGCCTTCACGCTGGGGCTGTGGGGCCATGTCTGCGCGGGCGAGGAACGGTTCATCAAGCCCTACAAGCCGCGCGCCAACCTGCTGCTGGATACGACCCACACCTATGAGGTCTGCCTGTGGCGCACCGTGCTGGACGCGATGCCTGCCGACCCGGAGCTGACCCCCGTGCAGGCCCGCCAGCTGGAGGCCCTGCGCGCAAGGTTTGACGCATTTCCGGCGCTGGGCACCGAGCTTGTGCCCCAAAACAGCCTGCTGCGGGAGTTTATTGGTAAATAATGCCGCACAATTCACGGAAAATATACATTTGCGCGTTGCAAACCGCGCCGCAATAGGCTATAATAGACCTAAATCGCACGGCACAGATGCCGTGTTCAGGCAAGAAGAAAGAGGTGTTTGACTATGTTTGAACTGGATATTGAGATGCTGAAGGAGCAGGGCCTGCAGTTGATGGATTCCGCTAAGAAGACGGCGCAGGATCTGGCAGACAAGGGCAAAAACAAGCTGGATCTTCTGAACCAGCAGGCACGACTGTCCAAGGCACAGCGCCAGCTGGGCGCTCTGGTCTACAGCCTGCACAAGGCCGGTGAGGAGAACCCCGCACTGGTCGAAAAGTATATCGACGCCGTGGCAGAGGTCGAGAAGGCCATTGAGGAGATCAAGGCCGGCATGACCGAGGACGAGCGCGCAGAGGTCGAGGCACAGGAGGCCGCCGACGCCACCGAGGATGCCCCCGAGCAGGAGCAGGAGGAGGAAATCGAGGAAGAGCCCATCCAGCTGCGCGGCGAGACCAAGATCTGCCCCGTCTGCAAGGCCGAGGTCGATGGCGACGCGCTGTTCTGCAACCACTGCGGCGCACAGCTGTAAAAATAACACTACAGCGAAAAAAAGCAGCCGGGCGGACGGCCAACGCTTGACAAATCCGCCGATTTGTGTAAAATGTAGCGTATTGCATTTCTGTGAGCGCGGAGAAGGTCTATGAACGCATACCCCGAAAAACAGCAGTATACGGCAGACGACCTGGTAGCGATCATTGCGATCCTGCGGGATCCGGACTGCGGCTGCCCATGGGATAAGGTGCAGACCCACACCTCGATCCGGATGAACTTCCTTGAGGAAGCCTACGAGGCAGTGGATGCCATCGACCTGAATGACCCCGAGCTTCTCTGTGAGGAGCTGGGCGATGTGATGATGCAGGTGGTCTTTCACGCGCAGATCGAGCGGGAGGCCGGTCACTTTACCTTTGACGAGGTGTGCGATGGTGTCTGCCGCAAGCTCATAGAGCGTCACCCGCATATTTTTGGCGGGGACGAGAGCATAAAAGATTGGGATTCGCTCAAGAATAAGGAAAAGGGCCGTCTGACCCTCGCAGATGATCTCGAAAGCGTCCCCAAGGCGCTGCCTGCCCTGATGCGCGCCGCCAAGCTGCAAAAGCGCGCTGCCCGCTACGGCGTGCAGACAGAGTCGGCAGCCGATACGGTCGCTGCTGCGGCTGCGGCAGTTGAGACCACACCGGACAAGGCCCGGGCGGAGCAGGCGATGGGCCAGCTGCTGTTTGCCGCTGCGGCGCTTGCACGCAGTGCAGGCATCGACCCGGAGCAGGCCCTGCAGAAATGCAACGCTGCGTTTACCGCGGCGCACGCCGACAACCCAGAAAGCTAAGAAGTGAGCCGAGCGGGACGGAGTTTTCCGCAGCTGCTTTTTGCTGATATAACACTTTGGAGGTATAATACCATGACGAAAGTTGAACTGATCGCCGCTGTTGCGAATGAAGCTAACCTGACCAAGAAGGACGCCGAGGCTGCTATCAACAGCGCCCTGAACGCCATCACCAACGCCCTGAAGGAGGGCGACAAGGTCGCACTGGTCGGCTTCGGCACCTTCGAGGTCCGTGAGCGCCCTGCACGCAAGGGCCGCAACCCCCAGACCGGTGAGGAGATCACCATTGAGGCCTCCAAGCTGCCCGCTTTCAAGGCCGGCAAGGCCCTGAAGGACTCCGTTCAGTAAGTAATGGTCCGCTCCGCCCCGCCGCGCTTCTGCGGCGGGGCGGTTTTGTATCGAAAGGAAAACATCTATGCGTCTGGATAAATACCTGAAGGTCAGCCGTGTCATCAAGCGCCGCACCCTTGCTAACGAGGTTGCGGACGCGGGCCGTGTGCTGGTCAACGGCAAGCCTGCCAAGGCCAGCTATACCGTAAAGCTCGGCGACATCATTGAGGTCACCTTCGGCAACCGCCCTGTCAAGATCCGCGTCCTGTCCGATGTGGAGCAGAAGGGCAAGGATGTCGCACGGGAAATGTTTGAGATCATCGAGGAATAATGCCCCACCGCCCGGCGCGGGGTTCTAAACGCGGTGCCTGCCGCATACAGTATCACTGTAACCAAGCAGGGGAGGGACCGCCATGCCGGAAACAAAACTGGAGCCGCGCGCCGGCCAGCCGCAGCAGCAAAGCCACGGCCTTGCCCTGCGGGACCGCCGCCATCTGGCCGTGACCGGTGTCAGCCGTGTTATCAGCTGTGATGAAAGCGCCGCTGTGCTGGAAACGCCGCTCGGCAATCTGACCGTCGGCGGGCAGGAGCTGCAGATCGGGGAGCTGTCCACCCAGAGCGGGCAGGTGCAGATCTCCGGCAGGATCGAATACCTGCAGTATGCGGAAAATCAGCAGTCCGGCGGCGGTCTGCTGGCGCGGCTCTTCCGTTAGATGGCCCCGTCACCCGCCCCGTGGGCGGTGCTGGGGGATGTGCTGTGGTGCCTTGGGCTGGGCTGTCTGCTGGCGGGCGTGCGGGATGCCGTGCGCCTTGCACTGGGGGAGGGCGCGCTGCGCTGCTTTTTCCGGGATATAGCGGCCTTTGCCGCAGCAGCGGTGCTGGTCTGCAGCTTCGCTGCCGGGGCCAGTGCGGGCGGTCTGGCCCGCTGGTATATGAGCGCCGCGCTGCTGCTGGGGGCTGCTTGCTGGCACTGGACCGTGCAGCCCGCCGTACACCGCTGTGCGGCGGCAGCCGCCGCCTGCCTGCTGGCACCGCTGCATGCGGTGGAAAAAACCGCCGTCCGGCCCCTCAAAAAGCGCCTGGCCGCCGCCCGCAGCCGCCGCAGAGAGCGCAAAAAGGCAAAAAAGTCCGAAAAAAAGCAAAAATCCGCTGAAAAACAGTTGCAAAAACCTTCGACCATATTATATAATTAGCTACAAGTGGTTGTGCGTGCATTTTTGGGAAAGGGGGCATCCCACTATGAGCAAAAACAGGGGACAGTCCCAGCGTGGATTCCTGCCGTGGTGGATCACCGTTCCGGTGTTTCTGATCGTCTGCGGCTCGCTGTTCGTCAATCTCGTGCAGTATCAGGTGTCCATTGCATCCAAGCAGCAGGAGCTGCAGTCTGTGCAGAACCAGCTGAGCACACAGCTTACCGAAAACGCCGAGCTGTCCGGCACGCTGGATCAGGGCGAAAGCGCTATTATCGAGCGCTACGCTAGGGAGCAGGGCTACGCCAAGCCCAACGAGCGCGTCTTTGTGGACATCAGCGGCAAATAAATCGTTTTCAGCGGGGACGCTTTGCGGCAGCCCCCTGGCATAAAAATTACATTTAAAGGGGTATCATAGTTTGGCATTACAAGTTGGGGATATTGTCGAGGGCAAGGTCACTGGTATCAAGCCGTTCGGCGCGTTCGTTTCTCTGCCGGAGGGCAAGACCGGTCTTGTCCACATCTCCGAGGTTTCCTACGAGTTTGTGCAGGATCTTTCCACGGTGCTCAGTGATGGGCAGACGGTTTCCGTCAAGGTGATCTCGATTGCACCGGACGGCAAGATCGCATTGTCCATCAAGCGCACCCAGCCCGCGCCGGAGCGCGGCCCGCGCCAGCAGCACGGCGAGCGTACGGCTGGCGGCAATGACCGCCGCCCGGCCCCGCGCCCCAAGCGTGAGGAAAAGCCCCGCGTCTGGCAGCCCAAGCCTGCTGCACCTCAGGGCGATATGAGCTTTGAGGACATGATGGCCCGCTACAAGACCCGCAGCGAGGAAAAGATCGCGGATCTCAAGCGCGTGACGGAGAACCATCGCGGCGGATATTCCCGCCGCCGCGGCTGATACCGGCCGCGAAAGCCATACAATGAACGGCCCTATCCTGACGGCTGTCAGCCGCCGGGCTGGGGTCTTTTTGCAATTTTACAATACAAAAAATGTAGGGGATAGCCATTGCTCGCCCCTACACAATTCACGGCATATCAACAAGAAAGGACACCTATGTCTACACTTTACACGATGGTCGCGCCCTGCTTCTTCGGTACCGAATCCACGCTGAACTTTGAGGTCAAGCGTCTGGGCGCACAGAATATTCAGGTGACGGACGGCCGTGTGGCATTTCAGGGCGGGGCGGATATGATCGCCGCCGCCAACCTGAACCTGCGCACCGCCGAGCGCGTACTGCTGCTGCTGGCCACCTACAAGGCCACTACCTTTGATGAACTGTTTGACGGCTGCTACGCTATCGCGTGGGAGGAGCTGCTCCCCGCCAACGCGGCCTTCCCGGTCAAGGGCTCGAGCCTGTCCAGCCAGCTGTCCAGCGTCCCTGCCTGCCAGAGCATCGTAAAAAAAGCCATCGTCAAGCGGCTGATGAACGGCCATAAGGTCGGCACCCTGCCGGAGGACGGTGCGCTGTACAAGATCCGCTTTGCGCTGCGCAAGGACACGGTGGAAATCTATCTCGACACCTCCGGTGACGGTCTGCACAAGCGCGGCTACCGCAAAAACGCCACGCTGGCACCCATCAAGGAGACGCTGGCCGCCGCCATCGCCGATCTGGGCCGGGTGCGCCGTGACTCTCTCGTGCAGGATCCGTTCTGCGGCTCCGGCACGCTGGTCATCGAGGCTGCGCAGAAGGCGCTGAATCTGGCCCCCGGTCTGCGCCGCCGCTTTGCCGCCGAGCATTTCGACTTTGTGCCGGCTGACCTCTGGGCAGAGCAGCGCCAGAGGGCTCTTGCAGAGGTCCGCAAGGATGCCGCCTTTGAGGGCATCGGCTATGACATCGACCCCGCCGCTGTGGCGCTGGCCAACGCCAACGCCAAGCTGGCCGGTGTGGGGGACCGCTGCCGCTTTGAGGTTGCGGATGTCCGGGATTTCCGTGCGCTCGACAATGCGGTCGTGCTGACCAACCCGCCCTACGGCGAGCGTCTGGGCGATGCCTCCGAGGCGGCAAGTCTGGCGCGCACGCTGGGTCAGGTCTGGCAGGCGCACCCTGCGCAGGGGCTGTACGCCATCACGGCCGATGCGGACTTTGAGCAGCACTTCGGCAAAAAGGCTGCCCGCCGCCGCAAGATCTACAACGGCATGATTCCGTGCCAGCTCTATATGTATTTTGAGCAGCCCAAGCGGGAGAGGAAGTAAGCCATGGAAGACCTGAAACTGGCGATCCTGATTGATGCGGACAATATCTCGCCCAAGTATGTCAAGGTGATTTTGGACGAGGCTGCAAACTTTGGCGTTGCAGCCTGCAAGCGCATCTATGGTGACTGGTCCGATGCGCGGCTGAAAAGCTGGAAGGATGCGCTGCTGAACAATTCCATCATCCCCATCCAGCAATATAGCTACACGACCGGCAAGAACGCTACAGATTCCGCCATGATCATTGACGCGATGGACCTGCTCTACAGCGGCAATCTGGATGGCTTCTGCATTGTTTCCTCAGACAGCGATTTCACCCGGCTGGCGGCCCGCCTGCGGGAGGCCGGCAAGCTTGTCATCGGCATGGGGGAGAGCAAGGCACTCGGCCCCTTTGTCAAGGCCTGCGACCAGTTCAAATACCTCGATCTGATCCTCGACCACGGTGATCTCAATGAGGCGGAGGGAAATGCCCCGGCCGCCTCTGCTGCCGAGACGAGCGCCCGCGCCGCTGCGGGGGACGACACCGCCATCAACCGGGATTCCATCGGCCGCATCATTCATGGTCTGATCGATGAGATGGATGACGGCACCGGCTGGGTGCGCACCTCCCGCGTGGGGGATCAGCTCATCAAGCGCTACCCGGATTTCGATGTGCGAAACTTCGGCTCTAAGAGCCTGAACAAGTTCCTGACCTCGCTGGCGGAACTCGAGGTTGAGGAGCGCATTCTTGCCAACGGCAACCCCATCCAGTTTGTGCGGGTAAAGCCGGTTCCGAAGCCGGCCAAGAAGCCTGCAACCCGCCGCACCGCCAAGCGCACGCCCCGCCAAAAGAAATAAAACCAGCCCCAGACACCGCTTGTCTGGGGCTGTTCGCTTATCTCTGTAAATATTCTGTGCTGACCCAGCCGTATTGCTGGTCGTACTGCACCAGCGCCCAGCCGGGGGCGCTGGACATCGTACCGTAGACGCGCAGCCGCAGATAATCGGGAATTTTGCCGATGATGTCATACCCTGTGCCCGGTCCGGCGCGCAGGTTCAGCCGCTCGCCGTTGGTGCGGGTCGTAAAAAAGATTGCGTCCGTCCGCGCGGGCGGGGTGTCGGGGACGATAATATCTGCGCCCAGACTGTCCAGCAAAAGCCGCCATGGGTCAGGCTTTGTCACACCGGGAATGCTGTATTCGTGCCAGCCGTCAGCCTGCCTGATCCACGCCGTGCTGCCGTCCCACACAAGGCCGTCATACACACAGGGGACAAGCTCCGCCCCGGTGCTGTCGAGCAGACCGAATTTCCAGTCACGGCTGACAACCGTATAGCCATTCAAAAGCGGTGCGGCCCGGGCAAAGACCCGCGGTTCATCGGTGTAGCGGTTGGGCCTGTACACGCCGTCGTAGCAGAGGGCAGTCACTTCGTTGCCCGCTGTATCCAGATACACCCATTTGCCGTCCCGCTGTGCGGGGGCCAGCGGCGCGTCAAAAAAGAAATCTGCCGCACTGTAAATAAATTCGTTCGCAGCTGTGGTGTCTCTGTTTCGATAAACATACTGCTCGCCGCCAATGTAGTTGAACCAGCCGTCCCCCTCGGCCTCCAGCGCACCGTCCCGGACAGGCACAAAGCCGTTGGCGCTGCCGCTGAAGAGCAGCATGTCCGCATCGGTCGGTGTCCTCAGCTCACCCGGGCCAAGGGAGCCGTAGTAGATATGCAGAGCGTTATCCTGTAAATCGACAAAGCCCAGATACCCGCCGCCGTCATGGGCATCACAAAGGGTACCGTCGCCGCTTGCCTTTAACCGGGCGTTGTACTCCCTTTCCAGCGGGTCGCTCTCCTCCCACGCAAGCCCGTCCAGATACCCGTGCCAGTGGTGTTCGTCAATATCACATTCAAACAGCGGCTCCGGCGCGCGGCAGGGAAGCACTTCTGTACCATCGCTGCGCATCAGGCCCCACAGGCCGTCCTTGCACATCGTGTAATAGTCGGTCTCGGGGTAGGTCTGCATGGCGCGCTCATAGTCGATCAGCCGAATGTCGTCATAGTCCAGCACTGCCGCGCCGGTCGGCTCCAGCCCCTGCGGCGCAGCGGCTGCGGGGACTGGAGTCGGCGCTGCTTCGGCGGTTTCCACGGTGGCAGCTGGCGCAGATGCGGAGATTGCATCCCCGGATGCAGCCCCTGCGGCACACCCGGCCAGCAGCAGGGCAAACAGAACGCAGAGCAGAAGCTTCATGACAGAACACCGCCTTTTTTTCTTTAATTATACCACACGCGCCCCGCACCGGAAAAGCCCGGTGCGGGGCGCGTGTGCAGATTTTACAATTTATTCGTAGGTGCGCCGCCCGGCAAAGACGCACAGGGGGCGCTTGGCCTTGCCCATGCCCATCAGCTGCACGGCGGCGGCCAAGGTAGCACCGGCGCTGGTGCAGGCGGGTACGCCGTCAAAGAACAGTACCTCCCGCGCGGCACGCTCGGCATCGGCCGAGGTGACGGTCAGCACGGTGTCCACCACATAGGGGTTGTAATTCTCCGGCACAAAGCCGGGGCCGATGCCCGCAATGCTGTGCTGGCCGATGAACCCGCCCGAGATGGCGGCGCACTCGGCAGGCTCCACGGCCACGATGCGCACCATGCTGTTCCATGCCTTTATGTATTCGGCCACACCGGTGATGGTCCCGCCGCTGCCCACGCCGATGACCACGGCATCGATCGCATCGCCCGCGTGCTTTAAGATCTGCGGGCCGGTCACCCGGCGGTGATACTCGGGGTTATCATCGTTGGAAAAATAGTGGGTGTAATATCCGCCGTATCGCTTGGCGGTGTCCTCGGCGATGCGCTCCATGGCGCGGCGGCCGCCGCTGCTGCAGGCAATGATGCGCGCGCCCAAGTCCTGTAAATGCTTGCGCCGTGCAATGGGCAGGTTGCTCGGCACGACAAGGATGCAGGGGTGTCCTGTGGTTGCACAGCTGACGGCCAGCGCCGCGCCGAAGCTGCCGGAGCTTACCTCCACCACCGGCATGCCGGGCTGCAGCGTGCCGCGCTCGGTCGCAAAGGCCAGCATCGTCTCGGCCAGACCGTCCTTGGAGGTACCGGTCGCACCGCCGAAATCCAGATAGGCGAGGATGCCTGCCTCCAAACCATGGCGGCCGGAGTAGCCGTCCAGTCGCACGACCGGCGAACGGTAGACCTCCTGATAATAGCTGTGCAGGATGGGCACAGACAGACACCTCACTTTCAAAAAACGACAACATTTTTATTATAGCATAGTTCGGGGCGGTTTGCTATGGATGGAGAGAAAAATATTGCGGCGAAGGGGGGGAGGCCCCTCAGGCCTCGCAGGCTCGGCCAGCTCCCCACTTCGTGGGGCGCCTTTTGCGCGGGCAAAGCCCGCGAGAAAGCCTCCTCGCTATGCGGGGAGGTGACGAGCGCAGCGAAGTCGGAGGGGCTTTCCCCGTATACCCTCATGGCGCTGCTAAAAAATCTGCCGTATTTCTTCAAAAAATCGCTCCATGGGCTTGACTTCCGGCGCCTGTTCTGTTATAATTCATAGGCTGATGTAAAGAAAATTACTTTACACAGCCTTCACAAGCAGCAAAGGGGGCGCGGGCATGGCCGGTAAGCCGCAGAAAAACCTTGCCTACTCCGTCCTGCTGGACTTCTACGGTCCGGTTCTGACGGAAAAACAGCGCGTCATCCTGACGGAATACTATGACGAGGATTTGTCCTTAGCTGAAATTGCCGAAAATCTCGGCATCACACGGCAGGGGGTGCGGGACGCCATCAAGCATGGCGAGGCCGCGCTGGACGAGCTGGAAGCAAAGCTCGGCAACGCCCGCCGCCACGCAAGGATGCAGGCCGATCTGGATCGGATGCAGACCCTCATCACCGAGATCCGCTGCTGCAACTCGGGGTCCTTTACCCCGAATCCGCGCATCACAAACGATACCGCGGAGCTGCTCACGATCTTACAACGCTTGGACACGCAGGAGGATGCCGATGGCCTTTGAGTCTTTAACAGAGCGCTTGAATGGCGTTTTCAAAAAGCTGCGCGGCAAGGGCAAGCTGAACGAGGCCGACATTAAGGCCGCTATGCGCGAGGTGCGTATGGCGCTGCTGGAGGCCGATGTCAACTACAAGGTTGCCAAGGACTTCTGCGCTCAGGTTTCGGAGCGCGCGATGGGGCAGGAGGTCATGGAGAGCCTGACCCCCGCCCAGCAGGTCGTCAAGATCGTCAACGAGGAATTGACCAGCCTTATGGGCGGCAATGAGCCGAAATACCTGCGCCTGAAAAACAAGGGCCAGACCGTGCTGATGATGTGCGGCCTGCAGGGCAACGGCAAGACTACCCATGCTGCCAAGCTCGGCAAATTCTACCGCAGTCAGGGCCGCCGCCCGCTGCTGGTTGCCTGCGACATCTACCGCCCCGCCGCCATTGAGCAGTTGAAGGTGGTCGGCGAGCAGGCCGGTGTTCCCGTCTTTACGCTGGGCACCGAAAAGCCCGAGCTTATCGCCCAGAAGGCGATGGCCTACGCGAAGGATCACGGCAATGACATTGTGATCCTCGATACCGCAGGCCGCCTGCAGATCGATGACCAGCTTATGGATGAGCTGGTGCGGATCAAACAGGCAGTCGAGGTCGATGAGACCCTGCTGGTCGTGGATGCCATGGCCGGTCAGGAGGCCGTCAATGTGGCCAAGACCTTCAATGAGAAGGTCGGCATCAGCGGCGTCATTCTGACCAAGACCGATGGCGATACCCGCGGCGGTGCGGCGCTCTCGGTGCTGGCCGTCACCGGTATGCCGATCTATTTCCAAGGCACGGGCGAGAAGCTCGAGGATCTTGAGCCGTTCTACCCGGCGCGGATGGCCAACCGCATCCTCGGCATGGGCGATGTGCTTTCCCTGATTGAGAAAGCCCAGAGCGTCCAGAACGACAAGGAAGCCGAGGCCGCCGCCAAGCGCCTGATGGAGAACAAGTTCGACATGAACGACCTGCTGGCCCAGTTCCAGCAGATCAAGAAGATGGGCGGCGCTGCCTCGCTGCTGGCAATGATGCCCGGCGGCAGTCAGATCGATGCCGATTCCCTCGATGATAAGGCACTGCCCCGCATCGAGGCTATCATCTACTCCATGACCCCTGCAGAACGCGCCAAGCCCGACATCATCAACCCCAAGCGCAAGCGCCGCATCGCGGCCGGCTCCGGCACCTCGGTCGAGGATGTCAACAAGCTGCTGCGCCAGTTTGAAGCAATGCAGAAGATGATGAAAAAGGTCAAGCGCAATCCCAAGGCCTTTATGCGCGGCCTCGGGAGCATGGGCGGCAGAGGCGGCTTTAAAGGCTTTGGCCGCTGATTTTCACAAAGGTATGACCCGCTCGGCTTTACGGCCCACGGGATGTACAATATATTAAAGATGCCCAACCAAGGGCCGTAAACAATTTTTGGAGGAATATTACTATGGTTAAGATTCGTCTGCGCCGCATGGGCGCCAAGAAGGCTCCTTTCTACCGCGTTGTTGTTGCTGACAGCCGCTTTGCCCGTGATGGCCGTTTCATCGAGGAGATCGGCTACTACGATCCGACCAAGGAGCCCTCTGTCGTCAAGATCGACGCTGAGAAGGCCAAGCAGTGGCTGTCCAACGGTGCTCAGCCCACCGACACTGTCCGCGAGATCCTGAAGAAGGCCGCTGTTCTGTAATCTGTTCGCTTTTTAGGGAGGGAACGCCACATGCAGGAACTCTTATTAGCCGTTGCCCGCGGCCTTGTCGAGGACAAGGAGGCCGTGCAGGTGACTGTTGATCCCATGCGTGAGGACGGCACTGTTGTGTACCACCTCAAGGTGGCTGAGGCCGATATGGGCCGCGTCATCGGCAAGCAGGGCCGCATCGCCAAGGCGATCCGCGTTGTCATGCGTGCCGCGGCTGTCCGTCAGGGCGAAAAGGTCATCGTTGAGATCGACTAAGACCCGTTACAAAGCACTTTGCCGCAGGGTAAAGTGCTTTTTCTGTATCAGGAGGAATATATGCGAAACTACCTTCCCGCCTGCAAGATCGTGTCTACCCACGGTGTGCGCGGCGAAATGAAGGCCCTGCCGCTCTGTGACGGCGCGGCGTTTCTGACAAAATTCAAGCGGCTGTTCAGCACGGCCGAGGGCGCGGGCGAGACCCGCGTGCTGGGTGTGCGCGCACAGGGCAATGTGATCCTGCTGCGGCTGGACGGCATTACCGATATGGACGCCGCCCGCGCGCAGGTGGGCCGGGTGTACTATCTGGCCAAGGCCGATGCCCGGCTGCCCAAGGGCCGCTACTTCATTGACGATCTGCTGGACTGTGAGGTAGCAGATGCCGATACCGGCCGCGTCTACGGCCGCCTGACGAATGTGGAGCATCCGGCTGCGCAGGACATCTACACCGTGACCGATGCGGCGGGGGAGGAGCACATGCTGCCCGCTGTGCCGGAGTTTGTCAAGACCATCGACATTGAAAACCGCCGCATCCTGATCACCCCCATCGAGGGGATGTTCACCGATGCTGTGAACGGCGATGAGGGCTGAGCCGATGCGCATTGATATCGTAACGCTTTTTCCCGAGTTGTGTGACAGCTTCCTCTCGGCCAGTATTCTGGGCCGCGCCCGCGCGAAGAACCTGTTCGAGGCGCACTGTCACCAGATCCGCGACTATACAAAAAACAAGCAGAAGCAGACCGATGACTACCCCTACGGCGGCGGCTGCGGCATGGTGCTGTACGCCCAGCCCATCGCCGACTGCCTGCGGGCCGTGCAGGCCCAGTGCGCCGGGCAGGGGCGGCAAAAGCCCCATGTGGTGTTCCTGACGGCTGCGGGCCGCCCCTACAATGAGGAAAAGGCCCGGGAGTTGGCCTCCTATGACGCCGTTACCCTCGTCTGCGGCCATTATGAGGGCATTGACCAGCGGGTCATTGACGCTTTCGGCGATGAGGAAATCTCGATCGGTGATTATGTGCTGACCGGCGGTGAGTTGGCCAGCCTTGTCGTGGCCGACAGTGTGCTGCGCCTGCAGCCCGGCGTGCTGGCTGAGGAAAAAGGCTATCAGGACGAGAGCTATTGGGACGGACTGCTGGAATATCCCCAGTTTACCCGCCCGGAGGTCTGGGAGGGCCGCGCTGTGCCGCCGGTGCTGCTGACCGGCGACCACAAAAAAATTGATGAATGGCGCGGTGCCCAAAGCCGTGAACGGACCCGTGAGCGCCGCCCCGACCTGTATGACGCCTGGTGCGAGAGCCACCCGCTGACCGAGCTGCCGAAGTGGAAGCGCGGCGAAAATATGCGCCTTGTGAAAAATGACGAACAGCTCAGCCTTTGCGCCGCGCTGATGGCCGAGGGACGCCGCGCTGTCTGCGAGGCAGTCTGTGCGGAGCAATATCTGGAAATGCTCACCCCGCAGGCCCATCTGCCTATGCTGCAGGAGGATAAAAAGAACGGCTGGGCGTTCTATCTGCACTATACCAAAGACAGGGCTGACGGTATGGTGGGTGTCTGCCACAAAACGGGGGAGGTCGGCCGCCTGTTTGTGACCGAAGCGGCCCGCGGCAGGGGATACGGCGCTAAGATGCTGGATTTTGCCCGCAAAAAGCTGCCGGAGCATCCGCACCCGACCTTGGGGGTGCTGAACACCAACACCCGCGCGATTGCGCTGTACAAGCGGATGGGCTGGCGGCTGACCGGCAGCGTGCTGAATGTGTACGACCCGGAAAACGACGCGTTTACGGAAAAATACTGCGAAGAATGGCAGATGCGCTATCAGGGCTGACCGTTGTTTTTGTCGTCAATCCACAACGATGTTGAAAATAAACTAGTAAAGTTGCACAAACGCGCGCGCGAAGATTTGGCAGAATTACAGAATCATGCCAAATTTGCAATTTTCCACTGTACAAAATCGACCGAATAGGATAAAATAGAGACAATCAAGGCGGCGTATTAACACGCAATAGACCGCCTGGAAGTCGCCCGCGGTAGATACACAGGGGCATATTATTTTCAAAAGTAGGAGAGAATAACTATGTACGTTAAAGAAGTTACCGTTGAGAATCAGGTTGGTCTGCACGCCCGTCCGGCTACCTTCTTCATCCAGAAGGCCAACGAATACAAGTCCTCCATCTGGGTCGAGAAGGAGGAGCGCCGTGTCAACGCCAAGTCTCTGCTCGGTGTCCTGAGTCTGGGCATCGTCGGCGGCACCACCATCCGCATTATTGCTGACGGTGCCGATGAGCAGGCTGCAGTTGACGGTCTGGTCAAGCTGGTCAGCTCCGGCTTTGCCGAGTAATCTTCCTTAAACAATCAGCGGTGGGGTGACCCGCCGCTTTTTTTGTATACGGCGGCACCGCATACAGCGCATCGGGCGCAGCGGTGCTGCCGTAAGAAAGGCCTGTCCATGACAAAAGCTGAACTCTACAAAAAAGCCTGCATGCTGCCGCTGCTGCCCGGCGTGTATATCATCCGTGACAAAACAGACACGATCATCTATATCGGCAAGGCCAAGCGCCTTAAAACGCGCGTGTCGCAGTATTTCCGTGAGGGGGTGCCCCACGATGCCAAGGTCAGCCAGATGATCGCCCATGCGTTCACCTTTGATGTTATTGTCTGCCAGAGCGAGTTTGAGGCGCTTGTGCTGGAGGCCAGCCAGATCAAGGCCCACACACCGAAGTACAATATTTTGCTCAAGGACGACAAGGGCTACAGCTATGTCAAGGTCACGCGCGGTGCATGGCCGCGCATCTCAGCGGCACTGCAGAAGGATGACGATGACGCCGACTATATCGGCCCGTTCACCTCATCGTTTGCCGTGCGGGAGATGGTGGAAACAGCGCAGAATTGCTTTTTGCTGCCCCGCTGCAGCAAGAGCTTTCCGCAGGAGCTTGGCAAGGGCCGCCCCTGCCTGAATGCCCACATCGGAAAGTGCATGGCAGTGTGCAGCGGCAAGATCAGCTGTGAGGCCTACAACGATGCAGTGCAGGGCGCGCTGCGGATGATCCGCTACGGCAAAAAGGACATCGTCAAGCAGCTGCGCGATAAGATGGAGGCCGCCTCCGAGCGCCTTGACTTTGAAACGGCCGCCCTGCTGCGCGACCAGATCATGGCCATTGACCGTGTGGCCGCAGGCCAGAAGGTCGTTATGGACAATGATACCGAGATGGATGTCATTGCGCTGGCCGGTACGACCCATGCGGTCTGCGCCGCTGTGCTGCGCTACCGGGACGGCCGCCTGACCGACAAGCGGGAATTCGTTTTCCACGATACCACCGACATCAACGCCGTGCGGGAGGAGTTCCTGCCGCAGTATTATCTGGACGGTGAGAACATCCCCAGAACCATCGCTGTGGACGCCCTGCCGCCCGATGCGGAGGCGCTGAATGAGGCACTGAACCAGGCCCGCGGCACAAAGGTCGAGCTTTATGTGCCGCAGCGCGGTGATGTGGCAAAGCTGGTCACAATGGCCTACACCAATGCCGTGGAGCGCCTTGGCCGTGAGAGCGGCCGTTACACCCGCGAGGAAAAGCTGCTGGAGGAGGCCGCCCAGCTGCTTGGCCTGAAGGAGCCGCCCCGCGTTATCGAAAGCTACGATATCTCTAACTGGGGCGATGGCTCCAGCGTCTGCGGCATGGTCGTGTTTCAGGACGGAAAGCCGCACCGTTCGGGCTACCGCCGCTTTAAGATGAAGACCGTCGCGGGCACGGACGACTATGCCTCGCTGGCAGAGACGCTCTCCCGCCGTGCGGCGGAATACGAGGCGGCCCGCCGCGGGGAAAAGCCTGACGGCCCGCAGAACCAGTTTGCCACCCTGCCGGACCTGCTGCTCATCGACGGCGGCAGGGGGCAGGTCAGCGCGGTCAGGCAGGCCCTGCGCGGCACGGCGCTGGAGAATGTCCCCACCTTCGGTATGGTCAAGGACGATCACCACCGCACCCGCGCCATTGTGGACGATGAGGGCGGCGAGATCGCAATCAATCGCAATCGCAATATCTTTACCTTTGTGACGAATATTCAGGACGAAACACACCGCTACGCCAACGATTACCGCAAGCGCGCGATGAAAAAGCGCTCCTACGCTGCCACGCTGACGGCCATTCCCGGCGTGGGGGAAAAGACCAGCGCCGCCCTGCTGGCACACTTCAAGACCGTTGCGGCGGTCAAGGCTGCCAGCATCTCCGATCTGGAGGAGGTCAAGGGCATCAGCCACGCCAAAGCGGAAATGCTGTACAACGCGCTGCGGAATGGGGTATAATGAGTGTGACGCACTACCCGGTAGGGGCCGGGCCTGCCCGACCCTCAACTATACGGGAAATGATATTTCTCGGCAAGGCCGCGGGCTGCACCTGTGCAGCCCCTACAACAATTTAAAATGGATTTATCCTTATGCTGATTCTGACCATACTTCTTTCTATCGCCTTTGCGGCGGGCTTCACCCTTCTGCCCGCCCGCGTCCAACACCGCAAACCCGCCTGCGCCGATGGTTACGCCGGGGCGGGCGTCACGGCGCTTGTCTGGCTGTGGGCGGTCTGCATCTGGTCCCGCCCGGGCCTGACCGTTGACTTTGACGGATTCCGTCTGGCAGCCATTCTGGCCATGCAGGGGCTTTCCTGCGGCATTGTCTGCGGGTTCCGCCTGCGCGGCGCGCTGCCGCAAAGGCTGCGCACCCCGGCTGCGGTCGTCCTGCTGCTGGCGGCCAGCCTGGGGGCAGAGATATTCATCGGCAACCTAAGCTGGCTGGCAACCAGCCGCTATACGCCGGTGGACCTGCGGCCGTACCTGACAAATGACCCGAACCCCGCTGCGCCGCTGACGCTGCAAGGGGACAGCACCGTGCTGGAATTTGCGGATCTCGGCTTTGAGGTCTATAACCTGCAGCTGGACGGGCTGGTCTCGCTGGCGGACGGTGATACCCCCGAGCAGAAAAATGTCCTGCTCCAGCTTTATGTGGCTGCTACGGATGAGGCCAGCTCGGCATCCCGCCAAAGCTGGGGCTGGGAGGCTGCACCTGCATCGGGACGCAGTCTGGTCCGCAGTCTGGATCTTTCCGGCAGGGCCGATATCCTGACGCTGACCGTCACCGGCTATAAGGGGGAGTACCGCAGCTACCCGCTGAACGCGCAGCTGACCACGGTCTGTGCCAATGTGCGCCGCCCGCTGGATTTCTCGCTTCTGCGGTTCGCGGCGGTCTTTGCGCTGGCACTGGCAGGCTTTGCGCTGCGCCCGGCCAGCGTTCTCTGGCGCGATTCCTATTGTGCGCATGAGAAAAAATACCGCCCGGTTATGCTGGCAGCGGGGCTTGCGCTCTGCGCGGCAGCGTTTTTGGCACCGTTCGGGGATCGCTTCAACGCAGGCGTCGCAACGGGCTTTTACAATACGCCGGACTGGTCGGGGACAAGCCGCATCGACTTTACCATGCACATCAACGACTGGGCCTCCAACGCATCGGCCCAGTACGGTGCGCTGGCGCACAGCCTGCTGAACGGCCGTCTTGACCTCGAGAAGGACCCGCCCGCCGCTATGGCGGAGCTGCAAAACCCCTACGACACCGCCGCCCGTCAGGAGGCTGCCCCCGATGCACTGTGGGATGTGGCCTACTACAATGGCCGGTATTATGTCTACTTTGGGATCGTGCCCTGCCTTCTGTTCCAGCTGCCCTTTGAGGCACTGACCGGCATACAGGACCTGCCGCCCAGCCTGCCGATGATCCTGCTGGCATGGCTGTACATTGCGGCGGTGTTCGGCTTTGTCCGGCAGGCGGTGCGCCGCTGGTTCCCGGATGCCAGTGCTGCGGCCTGTCTGCTGGCCGCCGTGGGCGCGGCTTCGGGGGCGCAGCTCTGGTACTTACTGCACCGTCCGTCGGTGTATGAATATGCCATCCTCTGCGGGGCTGTCTTTGTGCTGTGGGCGCTGTGGCAGTGGCTGCTGGCGGCGAACACGCCGCTGCAAAAGCGCGGCCGGGTGCTGTTTCATTTGACGCTGGGCAGCCTTTGCATGGCACTGGTGGCAGGCTGCCGCCCCCAGATGGTGCTGTTTGCCGTATTAGCGCTGCCCATCCTGTGGCCGCGCTATATCACGGAGAAGCGCCTTTGCACCCGGCAGGGCGCAGGGGAGTGCGCCGCCTTCCTGCTGCCGGTCGTGCTGGTGGCGGCGGGGCTGATGTGGTACAACGCCGCGCGGTTCGGCTCGGTATTTGACTTCGGCGCAAATTACAACCTGACCAGCAATGATATGACCCGCCGCGGCTTTGCGGTGGGGCGCATCGCCCCGGCGGTCGTGACCTTCCTGCTTGGCATCCCCGGTGTGCAGACGGTTTTTCCGTATCTGAGCGCCACAAAAATGCAGACGAACTACATGGGGCTGACCATCACCGAGCTGTACTACGGCGGCGCGTTTGCCTGCCTGCCGCTGCTGTGGGGCCTTGGCGGCCTGCCGCTGGCCCGCCGCCGGCTCGGCCGCTGCCGTGATCTGCGCGCCGTATTCCGCCTGACGGCTATCTGCACGGTGGTACTGGCGGTGCTGGACTGCCAGATGGCCGGGATGCTCTACCGTTACCAGAGTGACTGGCTCGGCCCGCTGCTGCTGTCGGCGGCGCTGGCGTGGCTGCTGGCGGAGCGTACCCTGCAGGGGCGCGGGCTGCCGGTGCTGACAAAGGCGCTGCGCACGGTCTTTCCGCTGGCGGTGCTGGCGGGTATCTGCTATAACTTCTGTGTCTATTTTGCGGCGGAGCCCCAGCTGATGGGGCAGAACCCCGCATTGTATGAAAATGTGAGCCGTCTGGTTCAATTCTGGCTGTAAAGGGAAAAGAGTATGGCTGATAAAAACATCTACACCGTCATTGTGGCCGATGATGAGGACGAACTGCGCGAGGCCGTCTGCACCATGATCCCTTGGGAGGCGCTGGGCTTCCATCTGGTGGGCAGTGCCAGCAACGGGCTGGACGCCCTTGAACTTGTCGAGCGGCTTGAGCCGGATCTGCTGCTGACCGACATTCGGATGCCCTTCATCTCGGGCATTGAGCTGGCCCGGCAGGTGCGCGAGATACGCCCTGCCATGCACATTGCCTTTTTGAGCGGCTATGATGACTTTGAGTACGCCAAACAGGCCATTCAGTACAACATCATCAGCTACATGCTCAAGCCGCTGACGATGGACGGTCTGGCCGCCGAGCTGAAGTCCATCCATGAGAAGATCGATGCCCGCTATGCCGGGCTGCGCCGGGCTGATGCATCGCACGCGGACCGGGCGGCATTTCTCATCCCGCTGGTGCTTGCACAGTACGACAGTGCCCCTGCTGATCTGGAGGAACGGCTGCGCACCTCCGCCGCAGCCTGCGGCCTGCTGCGCGGCACCGATGACCGCAGCACGCTGGTGGTGCTGGCGGCCTCGCTGGAGGGGGCGGCTGATTACGAGGCGGGCTTTACCCAGCTGGTGGAGCAGAGCGCAAACAAGTACCTGCGCCATTTTGTCTTTTACTGCTGCGGCCGCGCGGTGGCGGTGCTGCTGGGCAACCCCTCCGACTTTGAGGAGTATCTGCACATTCTGGCGGATGAGATCTGCCAGCTGGCAGACCGCGCGCTGGGCCGCACGGCCAATGTGGGTGTCAGCCGGGAGTTTGCACACTTCAGTGAGCTGAACGATGCCTACCGTCAGGCTGTGGAGGCACTGCACACCGCCGCCGAGGGGGAGGGCGGCGTCAGCTTTACGGCGGACGCCCGCAAGACCGGCAGCCTTTGCGACCGTGCACTGGAGATCATCGACCAGCATTATATGGATGAAGACCTTTCGCTTGCATCCCTCTCCGCCATGCTGGATGTCAGCCCCAACCACCTGAGCGCCTGCATCAAAAAGTCGGAGGGGGAGACCTTCATCAACATTCTGGTGCGCCGCCGTATGGAGAAGGCGCAGGCACTGCTGCTGACCACCGACATGCAGATTCAGGAGATCGCCCGCTGCTGCGGCTACACCGACCAGCACTATTTCAGCTATTGCTTTAAAAAGTACAGCGGTACATCGCCGGTGGCATTGCGCCGCGCCCGCGCTGCAGGGGAGGCCCGCACATGATGCGCCCGCCGCGCACCGCCCATCTGGCGGCAGCGCTGATCTCCGCCGTGGCTGTCATGGTGCTGACGCTCTGCACAACGCTCTTTCTGCGCAGCTACCGCAATGCGATTGTCGAGGCTGCCCGCACCAACAGCGCCCAGGCCGTCAGTCAGGTCGTGGGGGCCGTCGGCAATTATGTAGACACGATGGAGAGCGCAGTCACCATCGTTATGGGGCATCTGGACGATGCAGAGGAGCCCCGGGATGCGTTTCTGGGCGCGTTCCTGACGGCCCGGCCCGAGGTGGCCGCCATCACCGCCTACGATGCGGACGGCGCGCTGCTGAACTGCTGGGCGCAGGACGGCCGCACCCCGAAGGAGGAGATCCTGCGCAATCTTTCGTTTGATCTGACGACCGCCCGCCGTCTGAGTCAGGGCTATATCAGCACGCCCCATGTTGAGTCGATCTTTGCGGGGTATTATCCATGGGTCGTTTCCGTTGTCCGCACAGTGCCCGGCACCGCCGAAAAGCGCTGGCTGTCGCTGGACCTGAGCTTTACCGAGCTGGCCGCCACCATCAGCAATGTCGGCATCGGCCAGCACGGCTACTGCTACCTGATGGATGAGCGCGGCAATATGGTCTACCACCCGCAGCAGCAGCTTCTCTATGCGGGCTTGAAAAAGGAGGAGGCCGGCCGTCTGGCCTGCCTTGGTGACGGCACCTATGTGGAGGATACCGTCATCTACAGTGTCCAGCGCGTGCCGAACAGCCCATGGCGCGTTGTCGGCGTCAGCTACATTGATGAGACCGTCAACGAAAGCTTCTGGCAGATGGTGCGCATCGCCGTGGCAACGGCAGCGCTGATCTTTGCGGCGGCGCTGGCGGTGGGCTGGGTGCTGTCCCGCCTGCTGTCCCGCCCGCTCCAGCAGCTGGAGAACGCCATGGAGCAGTTTGAGCAGGATGCCGACCACTTTGCGTTCCAGTCGGTGCGCGGCACGCGGGAGGTGCAGAACCTTTCGGATTCCTTCGGCCACATGGTCGGGCGTATCCAGCGGCTGATGAACACCGTGCGCGAGGAGGAGATCGTCCTGCGCAAGACCGAGCTGAAGGCGCTGCAGGCACAGATCAACCCGCATTTCCTCTACAATACGCTGGATTCCATCGCATGGATGTGCGAGCGCGGCAAAAATGCAGACGCTGTGCAGATGGTCCATGCGCTGGCAAGGCTTTTCCGCATCAGCATCAGCCGCGGCCATGAGCTGATCCCGATCGAAAAGGAGCTGCAGCACGCCGAGGCCTACCTGCAGATCCAGAAATACCGCTACAAAAACCAGTTTACCTATCATTTTACGGTGGATGAGGACTGCGTACACTGCCTGTGCAACAAGATCACCCTGCAGCCCATCATTGAAAACGCCATCGTCCATGGGCTGGATCTGATGGTGGACGATGGCCATATCGAGATCACGGTCAGGCCGGATGGGGACGATATTCTGCTGATCGTCAGCGATGACGGCATCGGCATGGAGCCGGAGCAGGTCGCGGCGCTTTTGCAGAAGGAGCCGAGCGACCGCACCGGCATCGGCATCAAGAATGTCAATGACCGGCTGCGCATCTACTTTGGCCCCGGCTACGGGCTGTCCATCGAAAGCGCCCCCTATGCGGGCACGACTGTTACTATCCGCACCCCGCGCGTGCCGGAGGACAGGGAGGGCGAGTATGATAAAACGCATTAAAATGCTGCTGCCCGCCGTTCTGGCGGTGCTGCTGCTGGCAGGCTGCAATGTGCAGTCTGCGGCGGCCACCACCGCGCGGTACAGGGTGACGGTCGTTGCCAAATCCCGCGAGTCGGAATTCTGGAAGGCGGTGCTGTCCGGGGCTGAGGCCGCTGCGACCGAGTACAATATGCAACTCACCGTCCTTGCCCCCGACAATGAGGAAAATTATGACGCCCAGAATCAGCTGATCGAAAAGGCAGTCGAGGACGGGGCGCAGGCCATCGTATTTTCTGCCATCGACTACGAGGCCAACGCCGAGGCCATTGATGCAGCCGCCGCAGCGGGCGTGACGATCGTAGGGATCGATTCGGCCGTCCATTCCGATCAGGTAGCGGCCTACATCGGGTCCGACAACTACGGCGCCGGGCGGCTGGCGGCCCGCAGCGCGCTGGAGGGCACGGAGGGAAAGCTCTGTGTGGGGCTGATCAACTATGAGGTCAACGGCGCCAACGGCCGCGACCGCGAGCAGGGTGCCCGCGACACCTTTGCGGACAGCGGCCGCGCTGAGGTCGTTACCTCGATGCAGACCCATCCGAATGCAGCCAGCGCGCACAGTGATGCCCTGCGGATGCTGCAGCAGCACCCCGAGATCAATGTGCTGGTGGCCTTCAACGAGGCCACCGCCGTGGGGGCCGTGCAGGCTGTGCAGGAGATGGAGCGGGTCGATGACCTCTGGCTGGTGGCGTTTGACTCCAATGTGCAGACGATCGATGCGCTGCAAAGCGGCGCAGTGGACGCCCTGATCGTGCAGAACACCTACAGCATGGGCTATTTCGGCGTGGAGAGCGCCTACAGGCTGCTGGCCGGGCAGGGCGACAGTGTGGAAAAATCCAACATTACTGCCGTCCGGGTCATTACCCGGGATAATATGTTTGCCATAGATAAGCAAAAGGCGCTGTTCCCGTTCGGGTGAGATTTGTAGAGGCTTGGCCTCTTTGCGGGCGGATAGGGAATCCGCCCCTACGGCACATCTCCCTCCCAGAGGGAGGGAAGGGCGTCAAACAACTCTTGTAGGGGCGAGCATTGCTCGCCCGTGCCCGTTTGTCTGTGAAAAACTCCCCGGAAAGCGCGTTACTGTGCCAAGTTGGCGGGCGACCAATGGTCGCCCCTACACATTTAACAGGCCGAGAATGTGATTCTTTGACAACCTGACCTCCCTCCCAGAGGGAGGTTTTTGTTTGCAAAAATCTTACAAAATAAAAACAACATGAACCGTTTTGACATTTTTTGTGGGCCTTCTGCACAAAAAAGGCAGGTTCGGATTGGGGAAAGTGCCCTAAACGGTGAAAATTTCCCCCTTTTGTCGGTGAAATTTCACCTTGTTTTTTGCCCTGCACCCGAGTATTATAATAACTGTCAACAGGGCCCGCACCTCTACCGCGGCCCGAAAAAATCCACTGCAAAAAGAAGGAGAAACTTATCATGAAAAAGTTTGCTGCTCTGGCCGTTGCTGGCTGCATGGCCGTATCCCTCGCCGCTTGCGGCGGCTCCGCTTCCGCCCCCGCTTCCAGCGAGGCTGCCTCTACTGAGTCCGCCGCTACCTCTGCTGCCGAGAGCGCAGCTGAGAGCGTTACCGAGGCCACTCAGGGCGGTAAGGTCGGCGTCTGCATCTACAAGTTCGATGATGCCTTCATGACCACCTACCGTAATGCTCTGCAGGAGATCCTCGAGGGCAAGGGCTACGAGGTCACCATCGTTGACGGCAACAACGACCAGGCCAAGCAGAACGAGCAGATCAACACCTTCATCACGCAGGGCGTTGACGCACTGATCATCAACCCCGTTATGACTTCCGCCGCTGACCAGATCATCTCCACCGTTAAGGATGCCGATGTTCCCACCGTCCTGATCAACCGTGAGCCCACCGCCGATCAGATGTCCGCTTACGACAAGCTGGTCTATGTTGGCTGCGACGCTGCTCAGTCCGGCACCTTCCAGGGCGAGCTGATCCTCGACACTGAGAACAAGGGCGACATCAACGGCGACGGCAAGGTTTCCTACATCATGATTCAGGGCGACCCCGAGAACATCGACGCTCAGCTGCGTACCGAGTACTCCGTCAAGGCTCTGACCGATGCCGGCGTTGAGGTTGAGCAGCTTGACCTGCAGCGCGGTGACTGGGACCGTAACAAGGGCCAGGAAATCTGCCAGAACGACCTCGCCAAGTTCGGCGATCAGATCGAGGTTGTCTTCTGCAACAACGATGATATGGCTATCGGCGCTCTGCAGGCTATTCAGGCTGCCGGCCGTACCGTCAACAAGGACATCTACCTCGTCGGTGTTGACGCTCTGGACGCTGCCAAGAACGAAGTTGCCAATGGCAACATGACCGGTACCGTCCTGAACGACGCTAAGGGTCAGGCTACGCAGGCTGTTGCTTCCATGGAAGAGCTGCTGGGCGGCAAGACCTTCGAGGCTGGCAGCCAGAGCGTCTACGTTGACTACGTCAAGGTTACCCCTGACAACGTCAAGGACTTCCAGTAATTTGACAAAAGCCACAGCTTAGACCAGAACAATCGGGGTGCGTGTGCGCAGGCGCACGCACCCTTTTTTCGTGAAAAGGTTACAAAAGATTAAAGGGGGCCAGCGAATTGTCAGAGTACCGCTTGGAGATGTGTGATGTCGTCAAGACGTTCCCCGGCGTCAAGGCACTGAATCACGCACAGCTGAAATTGAAACCCGGCACCGTCCATGCGCTGATGGGAGAGAACGGCGCGGGCAAGTCTACCTTGATGAAGTGCATGTTTGGTATCTACCACATGGACGAAGGCAAGGTCATTTATGAGGGACAGGAGGTCCAGATCAAGGGACCTCTGGATGCACTGAACCGCGGCATTGCGATGGTGCATCAGGAGCTGCAGCCCATCCCGGAGCGTTCCATCGGCGAGAATATCTACGTCGGGCGCTACCCAACCAAGAAATACGGACCCGTCACCGTCATCGACCACGACAAGATGTACGCGGATGCGGCCAAGGTCTTAAAGGAAGTCCACCTGAATTATGATCCGCACGCAAAGCTCGGAACCTTGAGCGTTTCTCAGATGCAGCTGGTTGAGATCGCCAAGGCCGTCTCGGCAGACTGCAAGGTACTGATCCTCGACGAGCCGACCTCCTCGCTGACGGCGGCCGAGGTCGAGGCGTTGTTCACCATCGTGGACGAGCTGCGCGCCAAGGGCGTCTCCATCGTCTACATCAGCCACAAGATGGACGAAATTCTTCGCATCAGCGACGAAGTCACGATCATGCGCGACGGCCAGTACATCGGCACCTGGGAGGCCAAGGAACTGACCACCGATATGATCATCACCAAGATGGTCGGACGTGAGCTGTCGAACCTCTACCCGCCGCGCTCGAATACGCCCGGTGAGGTCGTGTTTGAGGTCAAGGACTTCACGTCCATCAACCCCAAGAGCTTCCGTCACGTCAACTTCAATGTCCGCAAGGGCGAGATCCTCGGCGTTGCGGGTCTGGTTGGTGCCCAGCGCACCGAGCTGATGGAGGGTCTGTTCGGTCTGCGCTGCCACACGTCGGGCACCATCACCTATAAGGGCAAGGAACTGACCATCAACCAGCCGCAGGACGCCATCAAAAACGGCATCGCCATGCTGACCGAGGACCGCCGCGCCACCGGTATTCTGGGTGTGCTTTCCATTGCGGATAACGTCTCCATTGCATCGCTGAACAAGTATCTGATCGGCGGCATCATGCTGGACGACAACAAAATCGAAAAGCTCGTGCAGGATAATGTCGCCAAGCTGTCCATCAAGACGCCGTCCTCCAAAACGCAGATTCAATCGCTGTCCGGCGGCAACCAGCAGAAGGTGCTGATTGCCCGCTGGCTGGCCAACGACCCCGATGTTTTCATCATGGACGAGCCGACCCGCGGTATCGACGTCGGTGCAAAGTATGAAATTTACTGCATCATCGCCGAGATGGCCAAACAGGGCAAGAGCATCATCATGATCTCCTCCGAAATGAGCGAGCTGATCGGCATGTCTGACCGCATCATGGTCATGTGCGATGGCCGCTGCACCGGCTTTATCGACGGTGATAAGGCGAATCAGGAGAACATCATGACGCTGGCTACCCAGTTTGAATAAGGAGGAGATCCGAAAATGGAGAAAAAATTCGACTTTAAAAAATTCCTGTCCAATAACGCGATCATTATTCTGATCATTTTGCTGGCCCTCTTCGTCGGCTGCACGACCCAGAACTTCTTTACCGAGAAAAACGGCAAAAACCTGCTGCTGAACGTCGCCCCGCGTTTCATCATCGCCTGCGGCGTTTCGGGATGCCTGATTACCAAGGGCACTGACCTGTCCGCCGGCCGTCAGGTCGGCCTGGCCGCCTGCTTCTCCGCCATGCTGCTGCAGAGCGTTGACTACTCTGCCCGCATGCTGCCTTGGCTGCCCGATATTCCGTGGCCCGTGGCCCTGCTGATCGTCATGGCGATCATGGCCTGCTTCGGTGCCATCAACGGCTGCATTATCGCATTCCTGAAGGTTCCTCCTTTCATCGCTACGCTGGGCATGCAGACCATCGTTTATGGCCTGTGCTCCGTCATCACCAACAACCAGCCCATGGGCGGTTACAAGCAGAGCTACCTGACCGTTGCCAGCGGCACGCTGGGCCCCATCCCGTTCCTGGCCATCTTTGCGCTGATTGTCGGCCTCTACTTCTGGTTCCTGTACAATAAGACCCGTCACGGCAAGTACATGTACGCCATCGGCGGCAACGAGAACGCCGCTCAGGTTGCCGGTGTCAACGTCACCGCGTCCCTGATCCGCATCTACATCCTGGCCTCCTGCATGTATGCTCTCGGCGGCTTCCTCGTCGGCGCAAAGGCCGGCGGCGCTTCCACCAACACCGGCAACGGCTATGAGCTGGAAGCTATCGCAGCCTGCACCATCGGCGGCGTTTCCACCAACGGCGGCGTCGGCAAGGTCTCCGGCGTTCTGGTCGGTGTTCTGGTCTTTGAAGTCCTGAAGATCTGCCTGCAGTTCCTCGGCGTCGACCCCGCCTACACCTACATTGCACAGGGCCTTGTCATCGTCATCGCCGTTGCCCTTGACCTGCGCAAGTATCTGGCCAAGAAGTAACCTATGGGCGAAGAAAAGACTACTCCCGAGACCGAAAAGAAACCCGACCGCCCCGACCGCAGCCAGCTGAATGCCTTTGAGAATTTCTATGAGAATTTCCGCAAGGTTCCGCTGAAATACATCGACATCTTTATCGGCGTCTGTGTTGCTGCACTGGTCATCGTAGTGCTGGTCGGCATTCTCAAGAGTAAGGGGATACTGTAAAAAAGAAGCACCGTTCACGGAGAAAAAACTGTGAACGGTGCTTTTGTTTGTGCTTTAGCAGAGTTGTAGGGGCCGCACATCTGCGGCCCGCAACCTTGCCTTTACAGCGCGGCGGCCTTCTAGCCGAGAGGCGGATATGGAATTTGCCCCTATTATTTTTTGATCGCCTTTTTCTTCTTCCTGACACTGTACCCAAAGCTGCCCAGTTTGCGCCCCAGCGTCAGATAATCGCCGTGGCTGTACACAATGAGCTTCGCCTTGTTCAGGCAGAGCTTGCCGCTCTCATCAAGCAGCCGCTCATCGACATCCACGGCCACACATTCGGCCAAAAACAGGTCGTGGCTGCCCAGCGGAATGACCTGTGTGACCTTGCACTCAAGGTTTACGGGGCTTTCCTCGACAAGCACGGTGCCGACCTTGGCGGCGGGGGCGGCGGTCAGGTGCATGGCGGCGAACTTATCCACATCGCGGCCGCTCTTGACGCCGCACCAGTCGATGGCACGGACAAGGCTCTCGGTGGGCAGGTTCACAACGAACTCGCCGCTCTCCTTAATTAAATGGTGGCTGTACCGCTCGGGCCGCACACTGATGGACAGCATCGGCGGCTGGGTGCAGATTGTGCCTGTCCAGCCCACGGTGATCAAATTCGGCTTTTCGGGGCTGCCGCAGCTGACCAGCACCGGCGGCTCCGGGTTCAGCAGGGTAGACCCCTTCCATACCTGACGGCTCATTGTGCGTCCTCCTTGATCTCACCGAAATTCGGCGTTGCTTCGCTGATGATGTAGCGCGGGCGATGCTTTGTTTCCAGATAGATCTTGCCGATATACTCCCCGATGACACCCAGACAGATAAGCTGTACGCCCGATACAAAGCAGATGATGCTGGTCATAGACGCCCAGCCGGAGACGGTAAGCCCCAGCGCGGCCTCGATGACAGCCCACAGCACGCCGATAAAGCTGACCAATGCCACAAAAACGCCGAAGCCTGTAATGAAGCGGATTGGCTTTGTGGACAGGCTGGTGATGCCGTCAAAGGCCAATGCCAGCATTTTGGAGAGCGGATAGTGGCTTTCGCCTGCAATGCGCTCGTGGCGCTCATAGGTCACGCAGGTGGATTTAAAGCCGACCAGCGGCACCATGCCGCGCAAAAACAGGTTGACCTCCCGGAACTTGGCAAACTCCTCCAGCACGCGGCTGCTCAGCAGGCGATAGTCCGCATGGTTGAATACGACCTCCGCACCCATGGCATTCAAGATTTTGTAGAAACTCTCGGCGGTAAAGCGCTTGAAAAAGGTGTCGGTGTCGCGTTTGCTGCGCACACCGTACACAACATCACAGCCGTCACGGTAGGCGTCCACCATGTCGTCCATGGCGTTGATGTCGTCCTGACCGTCACAGTCGATGGAGATGGTGATGTCGCAGCGGCTCTTGGCCTCCATCAGCCCGGCCAGCACGGCGTTCTGGTGGCCGCGGTTGCGGCTCTGGCAGATGCCGACATAGTGCGCATCGCGCGCGGCCAACTCATTGATGATCTCCCATGTGCGGTCCTTGGAGCCGTCATTTATAAACAGGACCCGGCTGTCAGGGCTGATTTTGCCTGCAGCGGTCAGATCGGTGAGCTTTTGCAGGAACATCGGCGCGGTGATGGGCAGAACCTCCTGCTCGTTGTAGCAGGGGATGACGATATACAGGATGGGACAGGTGCGGTCATTCATAGCATAAAACCTCAGAATATGATAGTGGCAGGCGGCAGGGTCACGGGCAGGCCGCGCGCAGCCGCTCCGGGTCAGGCAGCTTAAAGCTGCCGCGGAACAGCTCGATCAGCCCCTCCTCCTGCATACGGCTCAATTCGCGGGAGAGCGCGCTGCGGTCGCAGTTCAAAAAGGCGGCCAGCTCGGTGCGGCTCATGGCGGTGGTAAAGGTGTCGGCCCCGCAGCGCTCGCGCTGCTCCAGCAGCCACATGCAGATGCGCCCGCGCAGGCTCCTGCAGCAGATCAGCTCCAACCGGCGGTCCAGCGCAAAATATTTGTCGCTGATGGTTTCAAGCCAGTTCTGCAGCAGCTTTAAATGCGCACTGTGCAGGGCTGCGCAAGGGCGCAGCAGCGCTTCACATGGCAGGTATAGGATCAGGCAATGCTCGGCGGCAGAGACATTGACGGGGCTGCGGCTGCGCCCGCCGGCCAGTACATCGGCAAACACGCCGCCCGGCCCCATGTGGGCGATAACCACCGTGCCGCCGTCAGCCAGCGGCTTGCTGGCCGTGATGGCACCCTCCAGCACAAGGCCGAGCTCGTGGGTTTCGTACCCGGCCATCAGCAGCAGCTCGCCCTTGGCGTAGCGGCGCACCCGCGGGGCAAAGCAGGCCATCAGCGTGTCCAGTTCCGCATCGGACAGGCCGCGCAAAAGGCTGGTGCTGCGCATGATCTCATAGTAGGGTGTGTAGTCCATACGGCTCCTTGCGTGGGTTACAAAAGGGTTTCCTGTTGCCGGTGCAACAGACAATTCATCTGTATTATAGTATAGTAAGGCCGAAAAAGCAACAAGGAGGATAAGATTTTTATGAAACTGAAACGCGTTTTCGCCGCTGTGACGGCGTTTGCTATGTGTGCCGCTCTGGCAGGCTGCGGTGCGGAAGGGGCCGTGAGCGAGTCTGCTGCCGAATCCGCTGTGGAATCTGCCGTGGAGGCCGCACCGGAAACCGAGGAAACCGCCGATGCCGCCGCGACCGAAGCCGCCCTGCGCATCGCGGGCCTGAAAGGCCCCACAACGATGGGACTTGTCAACCTGATGAGCGATGAAGTCGCATCCAGCTATGATTTCACGATGTACGGTGCAGCCGATGAGATCGTTCCGCTGCTGGTCAAGGGGGAGCTGGATGCCGCCGCTGTGCCTGCCAACCTTGCCGCCACGCTGTACAACAAGACGAACGGCGCGGTGGAGGTTGCCTGCATCAACACGCTGGGCGTGCTCTACATTGTCGAGAACGGCGATACCGTCAACTCGGTCGGGGATCTCAAGGGGCAGACCATTGTCACGACCGGCAAGGGTGCCACCCCTGAGTATGTCCTGCGCTATGTCCTGAGCGAGAACGGCATCGACCCCGACAAGGATGTCACGCTGGAATACACCAGTGAGGCCACCGAGGCCCTGAGCAAGGTGCAGGCGGGTGAGGCGACCATCGCCATGCTGCCCCAGCCCTTTGTCACCAGTGCGCTGTCTCAGGTCGAGGGTCTGCGCGTTGCGTTGGATATGAACGAGGAATGGCAGAAGGTTGCCGGTTCCAAACTCGTTACCGGTGTTCTGGTCGTCCGTAAGGATGCTGTCGAGAATGACCCCGAAGCGTTTGCCGCTTTCATGGACGGCTATAAGGCCAGCGTTGAGGCCGCCAACAACGATGTCGAGGGTACGGCAGCCCTCTGCGAGCAGTATGGTGTTGTCGCCAAGGCTGCACTGGCCCAGAAGGCGCTGCCGCAGTGCAACATCGTCTTTGAAACGGGTGACGAGATGAAGAACGACCTTGCGACCTACTTCAATGTTCTGTATGCCGCCGACCCCGCCAGCGTGGGAGGCACCCTGCCGGCGGATGACTTCTACTATGTCGACTAAATTCCATTTGCATGCCCCCTGTGCGGGCGGATGCAAGCATCCGCCCCTACAGACGCCGTTATGGCAAAAAGCCGCCGCCATCCTCGCATGGGTTGCAATTTGGCAGCTTGCCGCTGCGGGTCTGGGGCATGGCGGGCTCTTTCTGGCCACGCCCTTGCAGACACTGGGGGCGCTGGCAGCACTGGCGCCTACCGCCGCGTTCTGGCAGCGCATCGTGTTCAGTGCGCTGCGCATATTGGCGGGCTTTCTGCTGGCAGCAGCGGGCGGCTTGCTGCTCGGTGCAGCAGGGGCACGCTGGCATTGGGTGCGGGTATTCATTGACCCTGCCATGCAGCTTATACGCGCCATGCCGGTGGCCAGCTTTGTCATTCTGGCACTGCTGTGGGTGCGCAGTGCGAATCTTTCCGTCATCGTCAGCTTTACCCATGTGCTGCCGGTGGTCTATGCGGGGGTGCTGGCCGGCATCGCCGACACAGACACGAAGCTGCTGGAGATGGCACAGGTCTACCGCCTGCCGCTGTCTGCGCGGCTGCGGTATATCTGGCTGCCGGGCGTTTTCCCGTCCTTCTGTGAAAGCTGCATCGCTGCAATGGGCATGTGCTGGAAGAGCGGCGTCTCTGCCGAGGTCATCGGCCTGCCGGATCATTCGGTCGGCGATGCGCTCTACCGCGCCAAGATTACGCTGTCCACGCCGGACGTGTTCGCATGGACGCTGGTGATCGTGCTGCTGTCGGCGGCACTGTCTGCGGCGGCAGCCCGGCTGCTGCGCACGGCAAAAATGCGCCTCTGCGGGGAGGTACAGGCATGAGCATTGTGATACGGAACCTCTGCAAACGCTTTGGCGATACGCCTGTTCTGCAGGATTTTACATGGACGGTCGATGGCCCGGCAGTGCTGATGGGACGCTCCGGCTGCGGGAAAACAACGCTGCTGCGCATCCTGATGGGGCTGGAAGCACCGGATTCCGGCACTGTCACGGGCGTTGAGAGGCCCGCTGTCGTCTTTCAGGAGGACCGCCTCTGCCCGCAGCTGACCGCTGCTGCCAATCTAGTGCTGACCGGCCATGGGCTGACGCAGCAGGAGGCAGAGCGGGAGCTGCGCACACTCGGCTTTACCGATGCGGAGCTGGCACTGCCTGCGACGCGGCTCTCCGGCGGGCAAAAACGGCGCACTGCGCTGCTGCGGGCGCTGCTCTGCCGTGATGCACAAACGCTGCTGCTGGACGAGCCCTTCACCGGCATGGACGCCGAGCTTGTAGCCGATGCCGTCAACGCCACAAAGCGGTTGGCAGGGGCGCGCCCCACGATTCTCGTCACCCATGACCGTGCTGCTGCCGAGCTGCTCGGCTGGCCGGTAAAGGAAGTATAAAAAGCACGACCACGCGAAAAAATATCGCGTGGGCGTTTTTTATATCAACTCTGTCAGAATCGCGTTCTGCACGACCATCCCGGCGGGGGTCAGCCGGAAGCTGCTGCCCTCCCACACGGCGTAGCCGTGGGTGACGCACTGGCGCATAAATGCCTGCTGCGCGGCGGTGAAATGCCCGCCGCGCCGCGCATATTCTTCTAAATCCAGACCGCGGGTCAGCCGCAGCTGCATCAAAAGGTAATCCTCGGCAGTGCAGTCACCCTCGATTTCCTCATGGATCGTGCCGTCAATAAACCCCTGCACATCCCCGGGCCAGAACCGCCGCACATTATCCACGCAGCTGTGGGCTGCCGGGCCGATGCCGCGGTACGGCTCGCAGTTCCAGTACAGCAGGTTGTGCCGCCCTTCGTGCCCGGGGCGGGCAAAGTTGCTGATCTCGTACTGATGATAGCCTGCGGCCTCCAGCTGCCGCACGGCGTACAGGTAAAAATCTGCGGCGGCATCGGCATCGGGCAGGCCGGCGGGCGGGTTGCGGTAAAATGCCGTGCCCGGCTCTACTTTTAATAGGTAGGCGGAAATGTGGGTGCAGCCGCCGTTCTGCAGCAAGGCCAGTGTGCGGTCAAATTCGGCGTTTGTATACTGCGGCAGCGCCAGCATGATGTCCCCGCAAATATCGGGGAAACCGGCCTCCTGCGCCCATGCCAGCGCCCGGGCGGCCCCGGCAGCCGTGTGGGTGCGGCCCAGCCGCTGCAGCTGTGCGTCATCGGCGCTCTGCACGCCGAAACTGATGCGGTTCACCCCGGCCTGCCGAAACCCAACCAGTGTTTCGGGCGTCACCACATCGGGGTTGGCCTCCAGCGTGATCTCGGCACCGGGCAGGGGGTCAGCAGCCTGTATCAGGGTGCTGACCTGCCCCGGGGAAAGCAGCGCAGGGGTGCCGCCGCCAAAGTACAGGGTGTCGGGCCGGCGGGTGTTTTTGGCAAGCTCCCGCAGCAGGGCATCTGCATACGCCTGCGGCACGCCGCGCGCCCCCGGTGCTGAATAAAAATCACAGTATCGGCATTTTGACCGGCAGTAGGGAATATGAATGTAAATGCCAAACGGCTCGTTTCTGGACATAATGCACCTTTTGTATTATGGATTTCACAATTCTGTGATGATTTGCTATCAAAATACCTGTATAATACATCATAAAGAAAGGAGATTGCAACTATGAATCGCAATTATTCTACTATTTCTTATGCGGAAAGCCCGTTTGGGACTCTTTCCGAGTTTATGTCCAAGAGCTTCGGCTGGATGTTTGCGGGTCTGCTGGTCACCTTTGCGGTCGGCATCGGCGCGGTGATGACAGGGCTGATTTATCCGCTCATCAACTCCGGTCTGTTTATTCTGACCTCCATTGCCGAGCTGGTGCTGGTGTTTACGCTGTCTGCCCGGGTGCAGAAGCTGCAGCCCTCGACGGCCACGGGAATCTTCTTCGGCTATGCGGTGCTGAACGGCCTGAACCTGAGCGCAATTTTTCTGGTGTATGACTATGGCAGCCTGATCCTTGCGTTTTTGGTCGGCGCGGTATATTTCGGCGTTATGGCCGTGTACGGCAATGTCACCAACCGTGACCTGACCGGCTGGGGACCCAAGCTGATGGGCGGTCTGATCGCGCTGATCGTCTGCTCTCTGGTGGGCGGCCTGTTCGCAGCCTTCGGTATGAGCTTCGGCGTCATGGATCTGGTGCTCTGCGCGGTGGGGCTGCTGATCTTCATGGGCCTGACTGCCTATGACACCCAGATGCTCAAATACTACTACTCTTATTTCGGCGGCGATGCGGCAATGCTGCACAAGGCCTCCATCATCGGCGCCCTGAATCTCTATCTGGACTTCATCAACATCTTCCTGTATATCCTGCGTATGCTGGGCCGCAGAAACAACGATTAAAAAAGTCAAAAGTTTTTTGCAAAAACCTGTTGACAATCCACGACAGCTTTGCTATAATAACAACCGTCGTCAGGAGCAAACGGCGCTGACGGCGGCCAGCATGGGGGATTAGCTCAGCTGGGAGAGCGCTTGCATGGCATGCAAGAGGTCACCGGTTCGATCCCGGTATTCTCCACCACAAAGACCCGACAGAGATTTCTGCCGGGTCTTTTTTGTTGCACATATCCTCTTGCATGGGTGAAAACCGCGCCTGCAGGAGAAATTTTCAAAAACCTCTTGCATTTTGTGTCGGGGTGTGGTACTATACTAAAGCAATACACACGCATTGCGCTGTTTTTTTGTGCCTTTTTTGCGGTAAGACGCCAAAAGGTTAGAAAACAGAAACCCCGCAGTGCGGAGGGTAAAAACTAAATTTTTTGGAGGAAACAAACAATGGCAGTCGTATCTATGAAACAGCTTCTCGAGGCCGGTGTCCACTTCGGCCACCAGACCCGCCGCTGGAACCCCAAGATGGCTAAGTACATCTTCACCGAGCGCAATGGTATCTACATCATTGACCTGCAGAAGACCGTGAAGAAGCTCGATGAGGCTTACAACTTCGTCCGCGACACCGCTGCACAGGGCGGCGAGATCCTGTTCGTCGGCACCAAGAAGCAGGCTCAGGAGTCCATCCGTGACGAGGCTACCCGCTGCGGCATGCACTATGTCAACGCTCGTTGGCTGGGCGGCATGATGACCAACTTCCGCACCATCCGTAAGCGCATCGACCGCATGGAGCAGCTCAAGACCATGCAGGAGGACGGCACGTTCGACCTGCTGCCCAAGAAGGAAGTTGTCAAGCTCGAGCTCGAGATGGCCAAGCTGGACAAGTACCTGGGCGGCGTCAAGAACATGAAGGCCCTGCCGAAGGCCATGTTCATCGTTGACCCCCACAAGGAGCGCATCGCTGTCTCCGAGGCCCGCAAGCTGAACATCCCCATTGTTGCTATCGTTGATACCAACTGCGATCCCGATGAGATCGATTATGTCATCCCCGGCAACGACGACGCTATCCGCGCTGTCAAGCTGATCTCCGGTGCCATGGCCAGCGCTGTGCTGGAGGGCAAGCAGGGCGTTCAGGACGCTCCCGCCGCCGAGACCAAAGAGGATTGATTTACTCCCTACAATTCAGAAAGGACATTGAGCACTATGGCTATTTCTGCAAAAGACGTTATGGAGCTGCGTAAGCAGACCGACTGCGGCATGATGGAGTGCAAGAAGGCACTGACTCAGGCTGACGGCGACTTCGAGAAGGCTATCGAGATCCTGCGCGAGCAGGGCCTGGCTGCAGCCAACAAGAAGGCTGGCCGTATCGCCGCCGAGGGCATGGTCTATGCCGTTTCCTTCGACAACTGCGCTGTTGTCGTTGAGGTCAACGCCGAGACCGACTTCGTCGCCAAGAACGACAAGTTTGTTGACTTCACCAAGAACCTGGCCAAGGTCGTTGCTGACGAGAACCCCGCCGATGTTGAGGCCCTGATGGCCTGCAAGATGGGCGACGGCACGGTTGACGATGCCCTGAAGGCTCTGATCCTCGTCATCAAGGAGAACATCAAGGTTCGCCGCTTTGCCCGCTATGAGGGCCACTGCGCTGCCTATGTCCATGGCGGCGGCACCCACGGCGTCATCGTCAAGTTCGAGACCTCTGACGACGTCGCTGCCAAGCCCGAGTTCGCTGCCTTCGGCAAGGACATCGCCATGCAGGTCGCTGCTGCTAACCCCAGCTACCTGAACGAGTCCGACGTGCCCGAGGACGTTCTGGCCAAGGAGAAGGAGATCGTTCTGGCTCAGATGGCCAACGATCCCAAGACTGCCAACAAGCCCGACGCTATCAAAGAGAAGATGGCCATCGGCAAGCTGGGCAAGTTCTACAAGGAAGCCTGCCTGGTCGATCAGGCCTTCATCAAGGACGGCGGCATGGACGTCAAGAAGTACGTTGCCGACACCGCGAAGGCTCTGGGCGGCGACATCAAGATCGCTTCCTTCACCCACTTCACCAAGGGCGAGGGCTTGGAGAAGCGCAACGAGGACTTCGCTGCTGAAGTTGCTGCTGCCATCAAGGGCTAATCTAACCGCATAATTCCGGCCGCCTGCGCGTTTGCGCGGGCGGTTTTTTGATTGGCGAGTGCCATGAAAAAGCGGAAAAATGCTTCATCACTGCCCATATTGCCTGATTTGGTGAAGGGTAAAGCATAAAAAATCCCCGGACCGTGATTGCGGTTCGGGGATCTTTTATACATAATAAAAAGGGACAGGCAGCGAGTTACTGCTCGCGGAAGGTCAGCTGATCATCGGTCATGCTGTCAACGATCGCAAGGCTGGCCAACTTGTAGCCGGCGGCACGCAGCTCGGCACCACCCGGCTGGAAGCCCTTCTCGATGCAGATGCCAATGCCGCCCACGGTGGCGCCCGCTTGGGCGCAGACATCCAGCAAGCCCTTCATGGCCTTGCCGTTGGCAAGGAAGTCGTCCAGAATCAGCACCTTGTCAGCAGGGGAGAGGAACTTCTTGGCGAGGGTGATATCGTAATCACGGCCGTAGGTATAAGAATGTACGGTGGAAGTGTAAACATCGCCGTCGATGTTCTTGCTCTTGGCCTTCTTGGCAAAGACCACCGGCACATTGAAATGCCGGGCTGTCATGCAGGCGATGGCAATGCCGGATGCCTCGATGGTAAGAATCTTGTTGATGCCATCGTTTTTGAAAATGCGATAGAACTCCTCACCGATCTTATCCAGCAATTCAACATCTAGCTGGTGGTTCAGAAAGCAGTCGACTTTGAGAACATTGCCGGGACGAACCTGTCCCTGCTCCATAATACGCTCCTCCAGAAGTTTCATCTGCGCTGATGCCCCTTTCACAAATCCGATTTTCATTCTATTATGACAAATTCTGCGGTGTTTTTCAAGTCTTTTACATAAAAAAGCTGCGCTAAAATGTCAATAGGTAAAGTTGATAATATTTTGTAATACAAATTTGTGAAAATCCCCCATAAAGGCGGGAATTTGACAGCAGAACACTGTTGAATTGTATTATTGCATTTTTGTGAACAAAAGATTATAATTTAGTCAATGAAACGGCAGGGGTTGTGCGAACCCATTACTGCCGCTTGCATATCAGGAGGGAATGTACATATGAAAAAACTCGTTAGCTCTGTGCTCGCAGCCTCTATGGTCATGAGCCTGGCCGCCTGCGGCTCCACCGCATCTACTGACACTGCTTCTTCCGAGGCTGCCTCTGAGGCAGCTTCTACCGCCGCTACCACCGAGGCAGCAGGTGAGGGCTCCGGCGCTTACACCGGCACCCCCATCAAGATCGGCGGTATTGGCCCTGTTACCGGCGGCGCCGCCATCTACGGTCAGGCCGTTAAGAACGCCGAGGAGCTGGCCGTCAAGGAGATCAACGCCGCCAACGGCAGCGATGTCTTTGAGTGGAAGTTCGAGGACGATGAGCATGACGCCGAGAAGAGCGTCAACGCCTACAACACCCTGAAGGACTGGGGCCTGCAGGTTCTGGCCGGCCCTGTCACCACCACCCCGTCCATTGCCGTTGCCGCCGAGACCGCCAATGACAACCTGTTTATGATGACGCCTTCCGCTTCTGCGCCCGCTGTCATCGAGAGCGGCGACAATGTGTTCCAGATCTGCTTTACCGACCCCAACCAGGGCGTTGCCTCCGCAGATTATATCGCAGAGAACAAGCTCGGCACCAAGGTCGGCATCATCTATGACTCCTCCGATGCCTATTCTTCCGGTATTTATGAGAAGTTCAAGGCCGAGGCCGATGCCAAGGGGCTGGAGATCGTTGCCGCAGAGGCCTTCACCGCTGACAACAAGTCTGACCTGTCCACGCAGGTTGCCAAGTGCCAGCAGGCCGGTGCTGATCTCGTATTCCTGCCCATCTACTATCAGGAGGCTTCTCAGATCCTGATTGCCGCCAACAAGAGCGGCTATGCGCCTGTCTTCTTCGGCTGCGACGGTATGGACGGCATCCTGACCATTGAGGGCTTTGACACCTCTCTGGCCGAGGGTCTGATGCTCCTGACCCCGTTCGCTGCAGACGCACAGGATGAAAAGACGCAGGCCTTTGTCTCCGCTTACAAGGAGGCCTACGGTGACACCCCGAACCAGTTCGCTGCCGATGCTTACGATGTCGTCTACGCCATCTATCAGGCTGCGGTTGCCGGCGGCATCAACGGCGACATGGATGCCTCTGACATCTGCGATGCTCTCAAGGCTCAGTTCACCAGCATGACCTTTGACGGTCTGACCGGCGAGGGCATGACCTGGGATGCCTCCGGTGCGGTTTCCAAGGCTCCTAAGGCTGTTGTGATCAAGGACGGCGCTTACGCAGCTATGTAACCCGCTGCGGCACAGGTAAACTGATTATTTCGTTGCCAGGGGGGACTGCCGGACATAAGGTTCGGCAGCTCCCCTCTTTTATTATTACGGCATCGAGCGTTTTCTGCAAAAACATTTGTTTTTTGAGGAAAAACAACAAAAGCCATTGTTTTGGCGAAGGATTTGTGCTACTATGAACTCATATTTTCCTGTGCGCTTGCGGCAAACAACAATCGGCAGGGGAGAAAAATAGAGTGAGGTGTATTACGCAATGCAGTTTTTATCCTATCTGATCAACGGCATCAGTCTGGGCAGTGTCTACGCATTGATCGCACTGGGCTATACCATGGTCTACGGCATTGCCAAGATGTTGAACTTCGCCCACGGCGATGTCATCATGATCGGCAGCTATGTTGTCTTTTTTGCCTTCGGCTCTGCAGGCATGAACCCGGTGCTGGCCATCGTCCTGTCGATGGTAGTCTGCACGCTGCTCGGCGTCACGGTAGAGCGCATCGCCTACCGCCCCCTGCGCGAGGCTCCGTCTCTGGCTGTCCTGATCACAGCAATCGGCGTCAGCTATCTGCTGCAGCAGGTGGCGCAGCTGGCCTGGACCTCCAACCCCAAGAGCTTTACCTCCGTTGTCGCCGGTCTGAAGCCGATCAGCCTCTTTGACGGGCAGCTGACCATCTCGGTTGAAACGGTCGTGACGATCATTGCCTGCGTTGTCATCATGGCGGTCCTGATCTGGTTCGTCAACAACACCCCCGCCGGTCATGCCATGCTTGCCGTGTCCGAGGATCGCGGCGCGGCCCAGCTGATGGGCGTCAATGTCAACGCAACGATCTCGCTGACCTTCGCCATCGGCTCTGCGCTGGCGGCTGTGGCCGGTGCGCTGCTCTGCTCCTCCTATCCGACGCTGCAGCCCACCACCGGTGCCATGCCCGGCATCAAGGCGTTCGTGGCAGCGGTTTTCGGCGGCATCGGCTCGATCCCGGGCGCGTTTCTGGGCGGCATCCTGCTGGGTATCATCGAGAACCTGAGCAAGGCCTATATTTCGACGCAGCTGTCCGATGCTATCGTTTTTCTGGTGCTGGTCGTGGTGCTGATCGTCAAGCCTACCGGCCTGCTGGGCAAGAAAGTCAATGTGAAGGTTTGAGGTGGCAGTTATGTTGAAAAATATGAAGAAGTCCACCAAGAGCAATCTCGTCACGCTGAGCATCGTGGTCGGCTTTTATATCTTTATCCAGATTCTGGGCGGGGTGGGGCTGCTGACCAACTCCTTCTCCGGTCAGTTGGTGCCCATCTGTGCCTATGTCATTCTGGCGGTCTCGCTGAACCTGACTGTCGGCATCCTTGGTGAGCTGAGCCTCGGCCATGCGGGCTTCATGAGCGTGGGTGCCTTCTCCGGCACGCTGGTCTATGTGGTGCTGCACGAAACCGCACCGCAGCCGCTGGCAATGCTGCTGGCCTTCGTGGTCGGCGGCGTGGTGGCCGGTCTGTTCGGCTTCCTTGTCGGCATCCCCGTTCTGCGTCTGTCCGGCGACTATCTGGCCATCGTGACGCTGGCCTTCGGTGAGATCGTCAAGAATGTTATGAACGCCTGCTACCTTGGTCTGGATTCCCGCGGGCTTCACTTCTCGCTCAAGGATTCTGCCTCACTGAACCTTGAGGCGGACGGCAAGGTCCTTATCAACGGCGCCATGGGCATTACCGGCATCAAAAAGGCGTCCACCTTCACCATCGGCATCGTGCTGGTCATCATCACGCTGCTGGTCATCCTCAATCTCGTCAACTCCCGTGCGGGCCGTGCCATTACGGCCATCCGTGACAATGAGATCGCCGCCCGCTCGGTCGGCATCCCCATCACGAAGTACAAGCTCATGGCCTTTGTGACCTCCGCTGTCTTTGCGGGCGTGGCGGGCGTATTGTACGCGCTGAACTATTCCTCGCTGGTCGCAAAAAAGTTCGATTACAACACCTCCATCCTGATTCTGGTGTTTGTCGTTCTGGGCGGCATCGGCAGTCTGCGCGGCTCGGTCATTGCGGCCACAGTGCTGACGGTTCTGCCGGAGCTGCTGCGCAGCATGAACGATTACCGGATGCTGATCTATGCGATCGTGCTGATCGTGGTCATGATCTTCAACCAGAGTCCTGAAATGATCGCTCTGCGCAAGCGGCTGACGGCGCGCTTCCGCAAAGAAGGCACGGACACAAAAGCAGCAAAAGAGAAAAAGGGGGTGGCGTAAATGGCATTGCTGGAAGTCAGTAACCTGGGTATTGCGTTCGGCGGCCTGCAGGCCGTTGCGCAGCTTGATCTCTCGATTGAAAAGGGCCATCTGTACGGCCTGATCGGCCCCAACGGTGCGGGCAAAACCACGGTCTTTAATATGCTGACCGGCGTTTACAAGCCCACTGAGGGCAATATCATTCTGGACGGCAAGGACATCACCGGCCAGAACCCCGAGCTTATCAGCAAGTCCGGCATTGCCCGCACCTTCCAGAATATCCGTCTGTTCAATGAGATGACGGTGCTGGACAATGTCAAGGTCGGTTTGCACAACCAGATCAAATACGGTATGTGGACCGGCATCCTGCGCCTGCCCGCCTACAAGGAAAAAGAGCATGAGATGAACCGCGAGGCAATGAAGCTGCTCAAAATCTTTGACCTTGACAGGGAGGCACATTACAAGGCCAGCCAGCTGCCCTACGGCAAGCAGCGCAAGCTGGAGATTGCCCGCGCGCTGGCCACAAACCCGAAGCTGCTGCTGCTGGACGAGCCTGCCGCCGGCATGAACCCCAACGAGACGGAAGAACTGATGCACACCATCCACAGCGTGCGCGACCAGTTCGGTGTGGCCATCCTGCTTATCGAGCATGATATGAACTTTGTCATGGGCATCTGCGAGGAGATTACTGTGCTGGATTACGGCCGTGTGATCGCCCGCGGTGACGGCAAGGCCATCCGCAACAACCCGAAGGTCATTGCGGCATATCTGGGAGGTGACTGACGATGGGCGAGATGCTTTCTGTCAAAAATATCAATGTTTACTACGGCTCGATCCACGCCATCAAGGATGTGTCCTTCCATGTCAATGAGGGCGAGATCGTCACCCTGATCGGTGCCAACGGCGCCGGCAAGACAACCACGATGCACGCAATCAGCGGCCTGCTGAAGCTGCAGAGCGGTGAGATCGACTATTGCGGCCAGACCATCAGCAAGATGGAGGCGCACAAGATCATCCGCCTGGGCTTGGCACAGGTGCCGGAGGGCCGCCGTGTATTCAGCGGCCTGACCGTGCAGCAGAACCTGCAGATGGGTGCCTACACCCGCCGTGACGGCAAGGAGGCCATCCAGAACGATTTCGACATGGTGTTTGACCTGCTGCCGCGCCTGAAGGAGCGCCGCAACCAGCCCGCCGGTACGCTTTCCGGCGGTGAGCAGCAGATGCTGGCCATGGGCCGCGCCCTGATGTGCAAGCCGAAGATGCTGTTGCTGGATGAGCCGTCCATGGGTCTGTCTCCGCTGCTGGTCAAGGAGATATTCAAGATCATCCGTCAGGTCAACCGCAACGGTGTGACCGTGCTGCTGGTCGAGCAGAACGCCAAGATGGCGCTGGAGATCGCCAACCGCGCCTATGTTCTGGAAACCGGCACCATCAAGATGGAGGGCGAAGCCACCGAGCTTGCCAACAACATCGAGGTCCGCAAGGCGTATCTGGGCTGCGAATAAGTGCATACTAAAAAATCCTGTGTCCGCAAAAGGACACAGGATTTTTTGTTATAAAGTCTCCCTTGTAGGGGCGAGCATTGCTCGCCCGCAGGGGAGCCGCCCACACACGTAGGGGCGGATTCTATATCCGCCCGGGCACATTGCGGCAGGAACTCAGTATTCCTTCCGCTTATAAATCCCTACGCATACCTTATAGCTCACAAAATACACCGCCAGCAGCCCCACAAACGCTGCAACCAGCCCCGTCAGCAGCACTTCGTCGGAGGCATTGAACAGCTGCATCAAATCGGGCGAGACGGAAGCGACCAGCCCAATACAACCGCCGAGCACACCGATGATCAGAAACAACCAGCTGCGGGCCTTAACACTGTTGAACCGATAGGACAGCGGCAGCAAAAGCGCGACCAACAGCAGCGCCATGCTGCCGCAGGCCAGCAGGGCTGCCAGACACTCGAGGGGCGGTACTTTATACGCGGTGTGCCGGAACAGCAGAGGCGGCAGCACATTGTTCAGTGCCACGATCAGCACCGTACACACTGTGCCCAGCGCCAGCCCGCACAGCCCAAACAGGTATTTGCTGCCCACAAGCTGCGCGGGTGTTACGGGCAGCGTGCGGGCGTAGATGTCCCAATGGGAGTTCTCGTCAAACGAAATCGTGGAGGTGATCAGAATAGAAAATACAACGAGCAATGCATAGGCCATCCCGGTCTGCCCGGTCAGAATGCTGATGCCGCCGTAGAGGAACGCGATAAAAAATACAGACTGTTTGTAGGAACTTGTCAGAATGGCCCATTCTTTATATAAAAGCCCCTTCATTGTGCATCCCTCCCGCTGTAAAACCGCATAATATCATCGAGCCTTGCCGCGTCGCAGACGGCCTCCGGCAAAAGCTCCTGCACGGTGCGCCGTTCCCTGACCAAACTTTCACACCCATAGGCCCCGCGCCTGGTGAACACCACCAGCCCGGCGGGCAGGGAAGTCAGTACATCCTCGCCGCAGTGCAGCACGCCGTAGCTTTGCAACAGCTCGTCCTTGTTCTCGTGAAACAGCAGCTGCCCATTGTGCAGGTAGGTGATAGAATCTGCCACCTGTTCCAAATCGGCGGTGATGTGGCTGCTCATGACAATGCTGTGCCGCTCGTCCTGGATGAACTCCAAAAACAGGTCCAGCAGGTCACCGCGCACCACAGGGTCAAGCCCCGCCGTGGCCTCGTCCAGCACCAGAAGCTCGGGGTCATGGGCCAGCGCTGCAGCCAGACTCAGTTTTAACCGCATGCCGCGGCTGTATTCCTTGAGTTTTTTGCCGGCGTCCAGCCCGAAGCGCCGCAGATACGCGGCAAAGGCTTCATCGCGCCACCGCGCCCCGAACACGCCCGCAAGGCTGCGCCCGACCTGTGCGGCGGTAAAGCCCTCATAGAAAAACGCATCCTCAAACACGACGCCGATTCCGGCGCGGGCGGCGGGGTCAGCGGGGGAGCCGCCCAGCAGTTCCATCGTGCCGTCATCCGCCCGGTTGACACCGCACAGTATTTTTAACAGTGTTGTTTTGCCTGCGCCGTTCTCGCCGATCAGGCCCACGATGCTGCCTGCAGGTACGGACAGGTCGATTGGCCCGAGGGTGAAGCTTTTATATCGCTTGGTGATGCCGCGCAGTGCGGCGGTGTTTGCTGCCATAGGTCAGCCCTCCCACAAAAGGCGCAGAGTCTCTGCAACCTCATCGTAGCCGATACCGCCCAACCGCGCGGCGTCCACCGCGCCCTGCAGGCAGTCCTCGACTTTTTTTAAGTGTTCTTCACGCAGCAGAGCGGGATTCTGCTCTGCGACAAAGCTGCCCCGGCCCGGCTGGGTCAGGATAAAGCCGTCGCGCTCAAGATCCTCATACGCACGCTTTGTCGTGATGACGCTGATGCGCAGCTCCTTCGCCAGCAGGCGGATGCTGGGCAGCGCGTCCCCGGGGTGCAGCGCACCGGACAGGATCTGCTGCTTGATCTGCCGCGTGATCTGCGCGTAGATCGGCTCCTGCCCGGAATTGGAAAGATAAATCTGCATGGTAGGAAGCTCCTTTATCTCGAACTGTACATATTCGATGTTTACAGTATATACACACTATACACAGTTGTCAAGGGGGATGGCACAAAAAAATCCCCCGCACCCGTATGGGTGCAGGGGAGAAAGGCTTCCCCAGAGGGGGAAGCTGTCACCGCAGGTGACTGATGAGGGGTGGACTTGCCGTTACGACCCATTTATGGGTAATAGTGATAACGCCGCCCCTCATCCGGCGCTTCGCGCCACCTTCCCCCCGCGGGGGAAGGTGTTATTGCAGCGCTGCCGGCGGTCTGTCATCCTCACTGCCGGGCTGGGTCAGCATATCCATCAGCTTGGGGTAGATGTCGCTGCCGTGGGCGATAAAGTTGTTTTTGATCATCTCTGCGGTCAGCTTGTCGGGCATGGCCAGCTCCATGCGGAACACATCGCTGCCCATATCGCCGATGGAGCAGACAACGCTGAACTTGCCGTCCGTTTCCTGCACAACGGCGCGGTTGGAGGCGGCGCGGTGGTTCCAGCTGCGGATCTGCATAACGGCGCGGATGGCGCTCTCCCGCACGGTGCGGGGCAGGTCGTAGGCCAGTGTGTCGGCCACGGTTGCGCCCTTGCGGGTGATGGTATACCGGCCCTCGCTGTCCACGGTGACAAGCTTCTGCTTTTCCACCTCGGCAAGCGCATCGGCAAACTCAAAATAGTTGACAAGCTGCTCCTGCAAAAGCGCGCCCTGCAGGGTTTCGTGCTTTACCGGGCCTGCCACTTTGACAAGGTAGCAGAGCAACATACGGATCTGCGTGTCGTCTGTAAGGCCGCCGGGGCGCACACCGGCGGTAAATGCTTCTGCCATCGGGATCACTTCCTCAAGAAATTTTCGTTTACCAATATTATACACGCCCGGCCGGGCTGTGGCAAGATGCGAAAAAGCCAAAGTGACAAAAATCGGACAGCTAAAAGACCGTTTCGATCTGCTTGCGGCTCTGCGGGGTCGAGTAGGTCCACCGCTTAAGCCGCCCGCGCGTCACAAAATAGTGCGGCTCAAACCGCAGGGGCTGGTTCAGGTTTTTGTTCACGACCACAAGCTTGATTTTCATCTTATCCGGCAAAATGTTCTTGATGTACACGCTCACGGCCTGCCCGGGGCGCAGGATGGAATCTGCCTCAGCCAGACCCGCAAGGTTCGGCGCTATCTCGATAAAAACGCCGTAATCCTCAACGCTGCGCACAATGCCGACAACCGTTTCCCCGGCGGCAAAGCAGGCGGCGTTCTCGCTCCAGGTGCCCAAAAGCTCCCGCAGGGTCAGGACGATGCGCCCCTGCGCATCGCGGTTTTTAATCGCGCAGAGCAGCTGCTGGCCGACCTGCACCCGGTCTGCAGGCGAGGCAATGCGGCTGACCGACAGGCAGTCGATGGGCAGGAGCGCTGCAATGCCGCAGCCAATGTCGCAGAACGCTCCGAAGTTTTCGATGTGGGTCACGGTGCAGGGAATGACGCTGCCCGCCTCCAGCGTGTCAAGGTACTGCGCACGGCAGCGGCGCTGTGCCTCCGCGCGGGAGAGTAAGTAATATTCCTCTCCATTCTCGTCAGACTCGGTGCCAAGAATGACAAAGCAGGTCGGGCGGCCCACCCGGGTCAGCACGGCAATATCCTTGACCGTCTCGCCGGGCGCGGCGTCTACACAGTCGGCAAAGGGCATGATGCCCCGCATGCCGCCCAGCTCAAACCGCAGGCGGCGGTCGGTATCGTAGGCAAGGGCGGTGCTTTGCAGCACCTCGCCGCCGGCGATGCAGCGGCTCAGCTCCTCCCGGCTCAGATGGTTCGCATTGCGGCAAAGACCTTCGGCTCGATATTCCAACATTTTCGGTTCCTCATTTCTTGTGTATTTTGTGGTGGCTTAGTAAACTTTTATGCGGGATGTTTGCAAAACAATACCGGCTGTACTATAATAGACATGATATTCTGAAAAGAAAGGCGGTGTGCCGTATGGACATACAGGTCGGGGATGTGATCCAGACCAAGAAGCCGCACCCCTGCGGTGCGAACCGTTTCGATGTGCTGCGCGTAGGCATGGATTTTAAAATCAAATGTCAGGGCTGCGGGCATGAGATCATGCTGCCGCGTGTCAAGATCGAGCGCAACATCAAAAAAGTTCTGCGCGCGGGGGAGCAGTAGCGGGCTTTGCACAATGTATTGGTGACTTTTTCGGGCGGATATGGAATCCGCCCCTACAAAATGACCTTGTGCAAAGGAGAACCTATGCAGAACTTTACCGAGCTTTACGAGGTCGAGCGCCGCTATGAGGAGCTGGCCCACAAGATGTCCACGCCTGATGCGGCAGCCGACGCCGAGGCGTATGCGCAGATGATGCGTGACTACAAAGAACTTACCCCCTTGATCGAAGAATACCGCCGCTATACCGACCTGCAGCAGCAGGAGCAGGACGCGAAGGAAATGCTTGCTGCGGAGTCGGACCCGGCGTTTGCTGCTATGGTACAGCAGGAGCTCTGCGAAATTGGCCGGAATCTGGCGCAGAGCGAGGAGAATCTGCGCCTGTTGCTGATCCCCAAGGACGCAGATGACGAAAAAAGCGTTATTCTGGAGATCCGTGCCGGTGCAGGCGGCGAGGAGGCCGCCCTGTTTGCCCACAGCCTGTGGCGTATGTACACGATGTACGCTGCCAGACGCGGCTGGCAGTGTGGCACTATCAGCGCCAACGAGACAGAGCTCGGCGGCGTGAAGGAGATCGTATTCTCAGTGGAAGGCCCCGGCGTATACAGCCGCCTGAAATTTGAGAGCGGCGTTCACCGCGTGCAGCGCGTGCCGGAGACCGAGACGCAGGGGCGTATCCACACCTCGACCGTGACGGTGGCTGTCATGCCGGAGGCTGAAGAAGTCGAGCTGGAAATTGACCCGAAGGATCTGCGCATCGACACCTTCCGCTCCTCCGGTGCGGGCGGACAGCACATCAACAAGACCTCATCCGCCATCCGGGTGACCCATCTGCCTACCGGTATGGTCGTGGAATGTCAGGACCAGCGCAGCCAGCGGGAAAATAAGGAGCAGGCGCTCAAGGTGCTGCGCAGCCGTCTGCTGCAGCAAAAGCAGGACGCCTACGATGAGGCCTACAACGCCCAGCGCCAAAGTCAGGTGGGCAGCGGTGACCGCAGTGAAAAGATCCGCACCTACAACTTCCCACAGGACCGGGTGACTGACCACCGCATCGGCTTGACGCTGCGCAACCTGCAGGGCGTGCTGGACGGCGATCTGGACCGCGTGGTCGAGCCGCTGATTCTGGCCGACCGGGAAGAAAAGCTGAAACAGAGCAGCACAGAAGAAGGAAAGTAATATGAAAACACAGGTTTTTCCCATCACGCCGGAAAGCGTGGCACTGGCCGCCAAGCTCCTGCAGCAGGGCGAGCTGGTGGCGCTGCCCACCGAGACAGTCTACGGCATTGCCGCCGATGCCCGCAACGGCGCAGCGGTGAAAAAAATATTTGAAGCAAAGGGCCGCCCGCAGGATAACCCCCTGATCGTGCATATCTGCGGCATGGAGATGCTGCAAGGCATCGTGTCCGAGGTGCCGGAGCGCGCCAAAAAGCTGGCGGCGGCGTTCTGGCCCGGCCCGCTGACGATGGTCATGCCCCGCGGTGAGGAGGTCAGTGCAGTTACCTGCGCAGGGCTGGACACCGTGGGCGTGCGTATGCCGTCCCACCCGGTCGTGCAGCAGGTCATACGGGAGAGCGGCGTGGCCTTTGCAGCCCCGTCGGCCAACCTTTCCGGCAAGCCCAGCCCCACGAACGCCCCCGACACGCTGGCCGATATGGACGGCCGCCTGCCGCTGATACTGGACGGCGGCGAATGCACTGTCGGCGTGGAGTCCACCGTTGTGGCCGTGACAGGGGAGCATCCGATGCTGCTGCGCCCCGGCTATGTCACCAAGGAGCAGATGGAGGCCGTCCTCGGCGAGGAAGTCCTCGTCAGCCCGGCCATCCTTGAAAAGCTCAAGGAGGGCGAGGTCGCGCGCTCTCCGGGCATGAAGTACAAGCACTATGCCCCCAAGGCGCAGGTGACGATCCTGCGCGGTGACTTCGCACGCTACAGAGTCTATGTGGAGCAGCACGCTGCCCCCGGCGTATGGGCACTCTGCTTTGACGGGGAGGGCGCACAGCTGCCGGTGCCGTTCATCGAGTACGGGAAGAACCATGACGGTGTGACGCAGGCACACCACCTGTTCACGGCGCTGCGCGATTTGGATAAACACGGCGCACAGGTCGTCTACGCCCGCTGCCCCGAGCAGGACGGCGTTTCGATGGCCGTCTACAACCGCCTGATCCGCGCGGCGGCTTTCCGGGTGGTCACGCTATGAGGGTGGTAGGCATCACGGGGCGGTCCGGCTGCGGCAAATCCAGTGCGACAAATTTCTTGCGGGAGCAGGGGTATCCTTGTATTGATGCAGATCTGGTCGCGCGGGAGGTGCTGCTGCCCGGTTCGGCCTGTATCCCGCAGCTGCAAGTAGCGTTCGGGACGGATATAGCCGATGAAAACGGCGAAGTTCGCCGCCGCCTGCTGGCGGATCGTGCGTTTGCCACGCCGGAGGGGACGGCCGCATTGACTGCCATCACCCAGCCGGAGATCCTGCGCCGTACTGATGCTGCGCTGGCGGACGCCGAGCGGGCAGGGGCGAAGATTGCCTTTGTGGACGGTGCAGTCATTGTCGGCACGCCGTTTGAACAGCGCTGCGATGCTTTGATTCTCGTCACCGCACCCTATGACACCAGTGTGGCGCGCATCTGCGCGCGGGACGGCATCGCACCGGAAATGGCCCGGCGCCGTCTGGATGCGCAGATGCCGCTCGAACGGCTGCGCGCAGCAGCCACAGCGGAGCTTGTCAATGACGGCACACCGGAGCAGCTGCGCCGGAAACTGCAATCTATCTTGCATGGATTGGAGAAGGAGGAACATGCCTAGACAGAGCAAAAAACAAAAACGGTCTGCATGGGTGCCGGTGACGGCTGTCCTGCTGGCGCTGGCCTTGGCGGGTACGGTCCTGTTTTCCGCCTTTCGGGAGAAGATAGACCGCTGGGAATACCCGCAGCGCTATGAGGCGTATGTTGAGTATTACGCCGGGAAATACGGCATAGATCCGATGATCCTGTACGCCTTCATCCGCACCGAGAGCAACTTTGACCCGGCGGTCGATTCCGATGCCGGGGCCAGAGGGCTGATGCAGATCACCGAGGTTACCTTTGACTGGATCAAGACCAAGATCGCCCCGACAGAGGCCCTGACCTTTGATGACCTCTACGACCCGGAAACGAACATCCGGTTCGGTACTTATTTTGTCAGCTATTGCCTGAAGCGGTATGACAATCATCTGGCTACAGCGGCAGCAGCCTATCATAACGGTGTGGGCGCTGTGGACACCTTGCTGGCCGAGGCGCAGTATTCGTCAGACGGCATCACGCTGGACCGGTATCCATACCCGCAGATGCGGCAATATGTAAAGAAAATCACCGAGAGCTATCAACGCTACTCGGAGATATATCAGGCAACACCGCACAATTCCCGCCTGACGGCTTAAGCACCGCTCCGGCAGCTGCGGCACGGCATCTGCGTTGCCAAAATGCTCGATAATACACAAAGTATTATCTGCGCTTTTGGCTTAGCAGCTGCCGCACCTCGCTCGCCGTATCGGCACTTAGAATTATGCGGTATTGCCATAAGTAAGAAAGGAAATTCAAGATGAAAACCACTGAGGAACTCAAAAAACTGCTCTATAAAAACGAGACCGTAGCGGATGCCGCCCCCGATGCCATCGCCGCTGCGCAGGACTTCTGCGAGGGATACAAGACCTTCCTGAACAATGCCAAGACCGAGCGCGAGGCCACCGCTTACAGTGAAAAGCTGCTGCTGGCTGCCGGCTACCAGAAATTTGTGCCCGGCACGAACTATGCCCCCGGCACCAAGGTCTACACCATCAACCGTGAAAAGTGCGTGCTGGCTGCGACCATCGGCACCAAGAGTCTGGAGCAGGGCTTCCATCTGAACATTGCGCACATTGACTCCCCGCGTCTGGACCTGCGCCCCGTGCCCGTGTTTGAAAAGTCCGGCATCGGCTACCTGCGCACCCACTATTACGGCGGTGTGCGCAAGTACCAGTGGCCTACCATTCCGCTGGCCCTGCACGGCGTTATCTACCGCGCCGACGGCACCCGCGTGGAGGTCTGCATCGGTGAGAAGGACGAGGATCCGGTTTTCTGCATTTCCGACCTGCTGCCGCATCTAGGTGCTAAGCAGAATGCCAAGACACTGGCTGAGGGCATCGCCGCAGAGGATCTGAATGTCATCATCGCGTCCCTGCCGATCGAGGACAAGGACGCCGAGCAGCGCGTTAAGCTGAATGTGCTGGGTATGCTCAACGAGACTTACGGCATCACCGAGCGGGACTTCACCCGCGCCGAGATCGAGATCGTGCCCGCCTACAAGGCCCGCGACATCGGTCTGGACCGCGCCATGATCGGCGCCTACGGCCACGATGACCGTGTGGATGCTTACCCGGCCCTGATGGCTGAGATCGGCATCCAAAACCCCGCCTACACCTCCGTCTGCGTCCTGACCGATAAGGAGGAGACCGGCTCCGATGGTGTCACCGGCCTGAACAGCATGTACACCTTCCACTTCCTGCAGCAGCTCTGCGCTGCACAGGGCGCGGACTACATCACCGCCTGCAAGGCTGCCAAGTGCCTGTCCGCCGATGTGACGGCCGCCTATGATCCGACCTTTGCCGATGCATTTGAGCCTGACAACGGCACCTACGCGGGCAGCGGCGTGGCAATCTATAAGTACACCGGCTCCCGCGGCAAGTCCGGCACCAGTGATGCCTCTGCCGAGCTGGTCAGCTACCTGACCCGCCTGATGGACAACAACGGTGTTGTCTGGCAGATTGGCGAGATGGGCAAGCTGGATCTGGGCGGCGGCGGCACGGTGGCCAAGTATGTTGCCAATCAGGACATCGACACCATTGATGTCGGCGTGCCGGTCCTGTCGATGCATTCCCCGTTTGAGATCGTCTCTAAGGCAGATGTCTACATGGCATACCGGACCTTCAAGGCCTTCTGCGAGGATGCCGAGTAAGCACTTTTATATTTGGGGGCAGGACAGCAATAATTTTTGCAGCAGGGTATTGACTTATCTTGAAAATTCTGTATAATATTATTGTTGTCTTGCGTGCTGGTGTGGCTCAGTTGGTAGAGCAGCTGATTCGTAATCAGCAGGTCGCCGGTTCAAGTCCGGCCACCAGCTCCAAGTGAAAAGCCCCGATACATCGTTGAAAACACGATGCGTCGGGGCTTTCTTTTTGCCTATATTCAAGCTGGTTTTGACGCGAATGGTCATAATTTGGGCATAAATCTTTTTGAAACTGCGTTTTCAGCCGATTTCTTGACGCTGTTTGATTCTTTCAAAGACACTGCCCAGCGCATCCGCTGCCGCTGCATCAGACGAACGAATCATAGCTGCATAAATGTTTTCCGTTGTCGATACCTGTGCATGGCCCAGACGGCCCGCAACCGTCGTTGCAGGAACATGGGCCGCAATCAACAGCGCTGCATTGGAGTGGCGCAGACTATGGAAGCGGCAGGGTGGCAGATCATGCTCCCGCAAAAACACCGGGAACCACGAAGAAACCTTGTTGGGGTCAAACGGCTTGCCGTCGGGTTTGGTAAACAGCAAATCATTCTTGACGCGCTTGCAGCCCTCTATGGTGATTTCCCGCAACCAGTATGTACCGACTTTCAGACGCTCCCGTATCTGCCATTGCTTATAATCTTTCAATAACGCTACACAGTCGTCGCTTAGCTTTATGCAGCGGCGGCTTTTTTTTGTTTTCGGCAAATCAAACACGGGGCCTTTATGCGCAATGAACGATAAATTTCGATTGATAGCAATGACACCCGCGTCAAGGTCGATGTCTGCCCAACGCAAGCCGCAGATTTCGCCCCTGCGGGCTCCTGTGAACAAAGCAAGCTGCACGATCACAGAAAGCTGCGTTGGCGCGTCTGGTAAGGCTTCCAGCAAAGAGGCAATCTGACCTTCATCCAAAAATTCAACATCGGTTTCGTCCAGCTTTGGCGGCGTGACGCGTTCGCATGGGTTGCTGTCCATCAGCTGCCAACGAACGGCGGTGCTGAACATGGATGACAGCATTAAGTGGTAATGCCGCTGGCTCCTGGCACTCAAAGTATCTGCGCTGGTACAGGTAAAGGCCTTTGTAAAAGCCCATCCGGCGGCAGCGGCTATCTTTTCGGCTGAACGCTTAGAGACGTTACGCCCGCACATTGCTTCCGTAAGTGTACGCTGTGATACATTAGCGGCTTGTAGCAGGGCCAGCCGTGTGCCTTTTGGGAAAGCCGTAATAAATGCAGACCGTGCCTTATATTTTCCATCTTCACGGATTCCGGGCTGCGCCAGCTGGTTATAAAATTCCTGAATATGGCCGGGCCGAAGGTTTGCCAACTTAATATGCCCGATGGCAGCAGAGACACGTGGCAGCATCTTTTGATAGTCGGATACAGTGTGTGGCTTTAACTGCTTTTCACAGTGAATTTTCATCCAGCGTTCAGCAAGGCCGTCAACCGTTAAATCATTGGCAACAAACAATCCCTCTTGAACGCGCCGCTCAAAGTCATCGGCAAACTCCTGTACGGCTTTTGCTTCTTTCCGTGCACTTAGTTTTGGCGGCGGTGTGAATGTAGCCGAGCGGTAGATATACCGCCCATCAGCGCCCACCCCGGCCGATACCTTGACGCGGTAGGATGCGGAGCCGTCTTTATTTTTGCGCTTTGTGATGTTCGCCATCGTTCTCGTCCTCCTCTGTATAAAATTCTAGGGATGCCCTTTTCATGGTGCTTAATAATGGATTTCCACAAAGTTTTTGATATTTTTCCTCTTTGTCTAGAAAAAGGCCATCAACAAATGAACTAAAATATTTTTGTGCTTCGTAGCATGACATTTTATATTCATTGTAGCCCGCTGAAGGGGTGACCGCATTTACACCAATAAGTTTTATTGTGCCGTCCGTGTCCGTGTAAAATTCTGGCGTAAACGGCTTGATGTTGCTCGTTTCGCCTGCTTCGGCTCTACTGAGAGCAGCATTAATAGATTTTTCTGCAAGGCCAAGCTCAGTAAACACGATAACTGAGCTAATAGATTCCAGAAATTTTGTTGCGTACTTGGAAATTGGAGAGGTTCGATTGTTGTGAATGTTAGCGACGGCAGTTTCGCTCAATCCGGTATATTGGCAAATATATGCAACATCTGTGTCAGCTGCACGTTTTGCACCGGGTCTGCACAAAAGCCAGTCTAATGTGACATCAAAATAATCTGCTAGTTTATGGAGCTTATCAATGGGGGGAATTGATTTTCCACTGGTGTAGTTGGATACAGATTGCTTTGTGATTCCCAGTAAGGACGCAATTTCAGTAGCGGTGCATCCTTTCTTGCCCATCTCGGAAAGAAAACGCTCCGCAAATTCTGCGTATTTATTTACATCTTTCATATTTTCTCCTTAAAACATAGTAATTACTGACATTTTCTAAGAGGGTAAGTATGATATTGACTTTCCCATACCCTTATTATACAATGTATTTACTGACAGCGCAATAGCACGTCAGCAAATAATGCTTAAGGAGATTGAACATGGCTACAACTAGCATCACACCGGAAGAAGCCCGCCGTACTTATCTGCGTGAGTGGAAAAAAGCCCACCCGGATAAAGTCCGCGAGTACAATGCACGGTATTGGAAACGCCGCGCCGAGCGCATAGCGAAGGAACGGGCAGCAGAAAGTGAGGCGAAAAGCAATGATGAATTTTGATTTTCCCCGGATGGCAACCATCCCGCAGGCCGCCGCTGAATCCGGCGTTCCGGTCTACCGTGTGCGGCAACTTTGCAAGAGTGGGCAGGTGCGCAGTGTCCAATGTGGCCGCAAAACGCTCGTGAATCTTACCAGCCTTGCGGCTTGGATGGACGGCGGCGAGCCACCACAGCAACCCGGTATTCACCGGGTGGAGTTATGAAAACAGAAAAAGCCCCTGCCGGTGGTGACGCACCGACAAGGGCAGGGCGGGAAAAAATAGCGCTGAGCGCGCTGCATTGCAAATTCCCGCCTTCGAGTATATCACATTTTCGGAGGTGTTACAATGAAGATTACCGATTTTTTAGAACATGGCCGCGAGAATGCAATCCGTGCCGATGTGCTGGCCGCTAGGCTGGAGACTACCCCGCGCGGTCTGCGCAGCCAGATTATGAAGGCCCGAGATGCTGGCGAAATCATCTTGTACGCACCGGGCGGCTACGGCGGTTACTTTCTGCCGAGCGATGACCCGGAGACCGCACAGCAGGAAATGGCGGCTTTCTACCATGTTCAGGCCGCCCGGTGCAAGCATGGCCTCGCCGCTATTGCCCCTGTTGCCCGGAAGTTGGGCATCCCGCTGGGGCAGATGGACCTTGACAGCTACTTATGAGCGGGCGGAAGGCACGGGTTGAATACAAGCTTCCCCCCTGGTGTAGTGGTTCGGAAAATTGCATGGAACCGATTTTCATTCAACTTGGAGCGCGATTGATGCAACACCCCGCGTTCCTAGCTTTAACACCATCTGACCGCTGGTGCTACCAGTGTATGTTGCTAGAGGCTAAAGGCAAACCCGATTTTCAATTTTCACGAGCTACTGCAAAGAAGTACGGCATTGCAGCGCGGACGTTAATTGACAACGTTTGCAGGCTACGAAAAGCTGGTTTCATTGAGTTGATTGCCAGCGGGCGCAACAATCAAACGAGCTCGGATTACAGCTTTTCCATCCGCTGGAAAACTCCGCCTTAAGCCTGTACAGGTGGCTTAAATATAATATATGTGTGCAGATTCTGCATAAGGCGGCACATACAAAGATTTCACTGGTTATGCGATTTCCGCATAAGGTTATGCGAAATTTGCATAAGCAAATCGGCAAAAGTTATGCAGAAATCGCACAACCCTTGTGCAATTCTTGCGTAGCGGAAATGTTCTTGCAGGCAATCCAAACGACTGTATACGACCATCAACGAATGCAAAATCCAACAAGAGCCAGAGAAGCCAAAAAAGCCAGGCAAACCCAAAGAAACCCAGAACAGTCAAGCAAGAAGCAGCAAGACCGAGCAAGATGAAGCAAAAGCCAGCAAAAGCTACCATTTGCCACCAGATGCCAACCACTGATTTTCCCCATTGTTCCGGGCTTTATCGGTCATCTACTATCCCGTATCAACCAGCAATCAACCACGAACCAACACTCAAATCAACACACCGGCAACACACAGTTTTCCGCATAGTTGCGGGCTTTATAGGCTGTCACTACTCCGTACCTAACACACGAATCAACAAACCAGTAACATGCAGAACGGCGCAGTAAGGGCACAGAAAACGGCAAACAACCGACAAGCGCTTTTCCGCATAGCGGCAGCCTTTACAAGCTTTCGCTGTTCCGAATCTGACAAACCAACGACAAACAAACGACACGATGAGGGCACGCCCACACCGCGCCAGAATAGGAGATTTTATGAAGAACAAAGGTAAGATTTGCGCCACCCTCGCCATGATTGCAGCGGATGGCCGCCACATTGAAATCCACTTCACTGATAAGGCAGAGGCCCGCGCCACAATGGACGCACTGGAAAGCGGCGTTATTCCCCGCCAAGACCTCGACCATGCGGTGGCTGACATCGCTTACCGGCTGAACGCCGAACACTACGGCAGCAAAGAGCTTGCCGCTCTTGCGTGGCTGGTAGCCAACCCGGACGAGTTCGGCCCGATGCTGCGTGAAGCCTACAACGGCATGGTGTAAAGCGGGAGGGTTGCGCTATCCAGACCATACCGGGCTTATAAAAAATCCCCGCCGGGCAGCGGGGGCAGACGCAGGGCAGCATCTTCACTAAAGTATACCACAAAGCGGAGGTGCAATCAATGAACGAACTGGACGATTTAACACTGATTATGCAAGGCAAGGCCGGTGACACTGCCGCCACAAATGCGCTGTGGGAGCGTCACCAAAATTTCATCCGCCAGCAGATGGCTAAAATCTACGCCAAAAACAAGGGCCTTGCTGACCGCGTGGGCATTGACCGGGATGACTTGATTGTAGAGGGCTGGTTCAGCGTCCGCGATGCAGTGCGGCGGTATGACCCGAGCAAGCGCATGGTCTTTCTTACCGTGCTGGGCTGGTCTATCCGGGCCACCGCAACAAAGGTCTTGACCACCAGCCGGGGAAAGCTTCTCCGTGACGAAAACGGCACGCAGACCCGCGTACCAGCTGACCCGCTGAACTATGCGTTATCCAGCGACCTGCCCCTAGAGGATGACACCGACAACACCATTGCGGATGTGTACGCTGACCCCACCGTCAACCTTGTGCAGGACTTTGAGAACGAGCAGAACCGCCGGGCCGTCATGGCCGCCCTGTACAGTCTGAAATCGAACCACCGCCGCATTCTGGAACAGCGCTACCGTTACAATCGGACGCTGCAGGAAATCGCAGATGATCGCGGCGTGTCCAGACAGAGTGTGAACATTCAGGAAAAGGCAGCCCTCAAAAATTTCAAAAAAGCATTAAACATCGAAGCCTTAAACAGATTGGAGTGATATTATGGCAAAAGTGAGCAACCGGGAAGATGCGCTGCTGAACGCATACTTGAACCGGTACAAAAACGCCCAGGCCAGCACGGTGAACGAGGGCCAGAACAAAACGCAGACGGCGCGGGCAAGGGGCGCGGCGCTGCTGAATGCAACCGACAAGACCCTGCCTGTACTGAAAGACACGTACAGCGACACCCTGCAAAACATTGTGCAGGGGGCCAGCCTTGAAAACAGCCTAAACAATGATGTGCTGAACCGCCAGATGAATCTTGCGCAAGCCAAGTTCAAACAGGCAAACGACCTGTACGAGCAGCAAAAAAAGGCGCAGCAGTACGCCGAAAAGCAGGCGGAGAAAGAAGCGGCGGCAGCGGCCAAAGCGGCAAAATCTTCCAGCAGTTCCAAGAGCGGCAGCGTAACGACCGATTCTGACAGCTATGCCGCTATGGCAGCGGCGGCCGATAACTTGAAGGGTAAAACTACAACACAGGGCAGCACCGCCGCGAAAGACGTACAGGCCAAGCCGCTCAAAGGCAAGGACACCCAGCGCAGCAATGCCGAGCGCAACGCCAGCGCCCGTGCCCGGTACGATGGCAGCGAACAGGAAAAATCCGACATAAAATACCGCGCCCGGCAGAAGCGGGAGCAGACGGTGCAGATGCTCAAAGACAAACAGGCCGCCGCCAACGCAGGGGCCAATAAGGGCAAGCCCGGCGGGAACAGCTACGCAGAGCGCCAGAGCGCCGCACAGCCCGCCCAGAGCGTTGCAACCGGACGGGCCGGGAATCTTGTTGGCAGTACGAGTGCAGCGGCAGGGCAAGCCCCCAGCACCCGAGAAAGACGCCGCGCAAAGGCTGCCCGCAACGACTGGGCCAGCGTACAGAACGACACTGCCACCGCCTTGCAGCGGTTACAGAGCGATGCTGATTACCGCGCCGAGCTTGGCACGCCGGGCCGCAAGCTCACACAGGCCGAGATCAACGCCGTAAACCAGTACAGACAAAATGCCGGTGACTTGTATAAGCAGGTGCAGGACGGTACAATCTCGCTAGACGATTACAATACTCAAGCTCAGGCCCTTGCAAGAATGAACCAGAAAGCCAGTTTGAACGGAATGGGGCAGGATTTACAGGCCGCGACGGCAGGCTTTATGCGCAGCTTTCCTCTGCAAAAGCAGACCGAAAAGGCTGTCACTGACTGGGCCGACGAACAGACCGGCGGGAAATACTCACAGGCCATTGAAAACGGCGTTATCCCGGCAGTTGTGCCGACGCTGGACAAGTATGCCGAGCAAGACCCCCTCGCCGCTATGGGCGGCGCTATGGCGGGCAAGATGGCACAGTACAACGCATTCAATCAGCTTGTGGATGGAACCGGCTATGCAGACGCCGCACAAAAGGCGGGCGGCAAGCTCTACGATGCAGCAAAGAAAATCCCGGTGCTGAACCGCATTGTACAGCCCGGATTTGGTGAAGCCGCAGGGCGCGTGCTCGCAGATACCGGCGCAGATTTTGTGCTGGACACCTACCCGTCCATGATGGATGATATGGACAAATTCTCCGCTGACAGACAGGCCGCCGCGCGGGGCGAGAATGTCGATGACCCCATGACCGTCGGAAGAATGGCCGCAAACGCTGCTAAAAATCTGGCCGGAAACGTTGCTATGAACGCCTTGCCGGAAATCGGCAGCGCAGTCCTCAACGGCGTGAAGAACAGTTTCAGCGGCGCGATGCTGGATGAACCGCTGCAAGAGGCGGCAGCCGTCGCCGGTAAAAACAGCAGTCTGGATACACGCCCGGACTTGCCGCGTGCCGATACGCCCGCTGCCGTTGATTTGGAAAAGAACGCCGATGCGTTCCTGCGAGACGCGAACAGCGCAGACGCAGTGAAGAGCGTTCCTGACAGCACAGCTGCCAACTTTACTTCCACGACCCAGAACGCCGCACAGGGTCTTGCAGACTCCGCAGCGGATGCCCCCGGCGGGGCAGTGCGGGAGCGCGGTTTTGCAGAATCTCTGCGCACGAACTCAGACCTGCCAGATGCCGTCAAGCAGGATTTTGTCACCGCGCCCGAAGTCTATAACCAGCTGTCCAACGCCGAGACGAAAGCCCGCGCGGATGCTGTACTTGCAAAGGGGCAGGGGGAGGCCGTAACGGCATACCAGAATATGCTTTCCCAGCGTGACCCGGCGGCGGTTCCTCTGGGCTATGAATTGGCCAAGCAGTACATCGCTGACGGTGACAGTGATTCTGCTGTTGAATTGCTGCGCGGTATGTCCAAAGAGTTGACGGCCAGCGGCCAGTTCTCGCAGGCCGCCGCAATCTCTCTGATGCAGAACGATCCAATGACCGCCTTGCGGTATGCGCAGCGCAGCATAGACGATTTGAACGCCAGCGGCGCAAAGGAACTGGGCCGCCAGTGGAAGGACTTTAGGCTCACCGATGCCGAAATCAAGGCGTTTGAGAGCATCCACGCCGGGGATGGCGAAGCTATTTCTTCCGCGATGGAGAGCATCGGTAACCGCATTGCAAAGGAATACCCCGTCTCTGCGCTCTCCAAGCTGGCCGAAGCACGCCGCCTGGGCTTTCTGCTGAATCCCCGCACACATATCCGTAACATTGCTGCAAACGTGGCGCAGCTTCCTGTCACCGGCGTTTCTGATAAGGTCAGTGCCGCCCTGCAAAGCCTGTATGCAAAGACCGGTAAAAGCACAGACTTCGTGCAGACCAAAGCCTTGCATGTGGATAAAACCAGCAGGGATGTGGCGGAACAGGTGTGGAATCAGGTTAAGGATACCATCGCCGGCAGCAGTGCCTATGAACAGCCCATCTCCGATGCTGTGAAAAACGCAGAGGTGTTCAAGCTGGGCGAGGGCCAGCAGCATAACATCCTCGCCAATGTGCCCGGCATGAAAAAAGGCGCACAGGCGCTCGAAGCCATCAGCCAGAAATTCACCGGCAAGAATGTCTTTGACCAGATGAGCAGCGAGAAATCCGTACTCGAGAATATCCGTCAGTTCACCTACGGATTGTTGGAACTCGGCGATGCACCCTTTGTGAAAAAGCACTTCACAGAAAGCCTTGCCAATATCGCAGCAGCGAACAAAATTTCCAGTGCAGACAAAATCACCTCCGAGATGATCGCGCAAGCCACACAGGACGCTATGCGGGCAACCTACAAGGATGACAATGACTGGACAGAACTCTTCAGCTCGGTTCACAAGTTGGGCGGGGTCGGTGAGGTTGTTATGCCGTTTACGAAAACACCCGCCAATATGGTCGCCCGCAGTCTAGATTACAGCCCTGTCGGCCTTGCCAAAGGTGTGAAGGATTTTTACACAAAAGGCGGCAACCCGGCAGAATACATTGACGAGATTGCAAAGGGCCTGACCGGTTCGGCAGGTATGGCTCTGGGCGCAGCGCTGTATAAGTCTGGTGTCTTGACAGGCGCCGAGAGCGAAAATGCCAATAAAAAAGCGTTTGACAAGCAGAACGGTTTCCTGCCTTTCGCAATCCATGTTCCGGGAACGAATGTCTACTACCGCATTTCGGATTTTCAGCCAAGTATGATGAGCGTCATCACCGGCGCGGCATGGGCGCAGGCCGCCAGCGGCGACGAAACGCCGGAACAGGCGGCAAAAGGCGCGGTTGTGGCGTTTACAAACACCCTTGCGGACAACTCAAATCTCTCCAACATCGGTGACCTGTTCGGCAACTATGACGGTCTGGGCGGCGGCCTGTGGGATGCCGCTCTAGGTCTGCCGCAGAGTATGGTGCCATCGCTGTCAAACGCTGTCGCCAAAACTACTGACACCACCGTCCGCAACCCTTACGATGCCACCGACCCTATCCAAAGCCAGAAAAACCAGATCGTGGCGAAAATTCCGGGACTATCGAAGGAACTGCCCGCCGCCTATGATACATGGGGCAACGAGAAGCAACGCGACAACGCCGCGTTTGAACAGTTTCTTGACCCTGCTGCTTTTACGAACCAGACTGCCAGCAGCCGTGACAAAGAAATTCAGCGCTTGTATGAGGCTACCGGTGACATCGGAGTATACCCGCCCAGCGTCAAGAATGGCACCGACGTAGACGGTCTAAAGCTGGATAACACGCAGACCAGCGAGTACCAGCGCACCGCCGGGCAGTTGAACCGCCAAATCGTGGATGAGGTCATGCGCTCCGATGAATACCGGCAGGCCGACGATGCCACTCGCGTAAAGATGCTGAAATCGGCCTACGAGATCGGCAGAGAGGCGGGCAAAGAAGCCGCGAACCCGGACTATATGAGCGAGAATAGCGACTACCTTGCCTACAAAGAAAACGGCATTCGTGCTGCACTCCTGACTTCTTCCGTCGGTGCCGTGCTTGATAAGGCCCGCGACGAAAAGCGCGAGGCTACCGGCAACGCAGACGCCAACCTCAACAAGGCCGAGCGCTGGAACGCTATCCCGTCACTGGATTCTTACGATGATATGGTCAGCGCCTACCTGCTGAACGGCTCCGATGATACCGCACAGAAGCTCTACGACAAAGCCGGTGCGGAGGCAACCGCCGCCTACTTGGATATTTACACCGCCACTGCCAAGAACGGAGAGGATGACGACAGCGCCAACCAGCTGCAAACGCTGCAAACCGCGCTCCCGGTTCTCCGAAAGTACGATATGACAACTGACCAGCAGATGGATGTTGCATCCATGTTCCTGCAAAAGGCGAGCCCGGCTATCCGGGTGCAGGAACAGTACGGCTCGGATATGGCCCTCAAGTATTTGGATGCCTATACCAAAGCGGACGCGGACGGCAACGGTAAAGTTTCTGACACCGAGTTCAAAAACGCCCTGTTGCAATCGCCGGGCCTCTCGGATGACGACATCGGCAAAATTTACTTGTCCAGCAAGACCACCGACGACAGCACTGATGAAAAAGCCCAGACCTTCAGCGCCACCTACGGCCCGGCGGGCGTCACCAATTATCTGTACCTGCAATATCTGGAGCGTGCCTACCACACGGCAGAAGCCAACCGCAAGATCGCGGCTGGGGAGGGCGGCAACCCTGATGGCAGCTTCAATAAATCCGATTTGGTCAACGCACTGAACTACATGAATCTGACTAACGAGGAACGCCGCGCATATTTCAGCATCGTTGCACCTACTTGGAAAAACCCATATTAACCGGCAGAGGGGGATACCTACAACAGGTATTCCCCCTCTTTTTGCACTCGTTTAACAAGAAACACTGTCAGCCCGCAACACAGCCCTGTACAGGCACTTTTACTACACCGGAATATACTTTCATTAGTCACTGCCAAGCCACCGCCACAGTGCCTTATTCGCGGGCATAGAGAAAGCCGCCCTCTGCGTACCAGTACAGAGAGCGGCTTTCATCAGGAAGGTCTATCTTGCTCGCCTTCAATGGCGTGTGAAAGGGAGCCTTTATTCAATGCCCAAACGCTTGGAGATATTCTCCATCATCCGGCGGTCTGCGTCGGTGATGGTCTCCATGTTCGTGACCTCGCTGCGGTCAAGGGGCTTGTCGCCCGCACTGTCGCGGACAAAGGTTGCGGCTTTGGTATCACCGTCGATAGCGCGCTTGATTTGGGATAGGGCGATGGCCTCGTACAGGGTGATGCTTTCGCCCTTCTCCGCTGCAAGCTTCTGCGCGGTCTCGGTGATGTAGTCATCCGTCAGGGCGGATGTATCGCACTTCATGGCAAGGATTGCATCCAAAATATCATTCAGAGCCTTTTTCCTGTGGCGCTTCTCTGCCTGTGCAAGCTGACCCTTGCGGCGCACTTCCATCTCCCACGCCTTTTCCTCTGGCGTTGTTGCCGTTCCGAATGATTTCAGATTCCCCATACATCCACACCCCCAATCTGTGGATTACAGTATACTACATTTGCCGGAAAATGTCAAGCCTACGATGTTTTTGAAACGGGTGTCTGCTCCGGGGACTGGCATATATATAGGGGCGCTGGCTCGTTAGGAGACCGGGGGTTCCCCCGCATAGGGGGGGAATACCACCCCACCACCCCGGGCCACCCTTTCCGGGAATCGGCCTGCAAAAAAAATAGGCCCCGCCGGGCCTTTGCCATAAAAAAGAGGGGAGCGTCGAAGCGTCCCCCCCCTTGCTGGACTATTCAGACTGTGCAATGGATTCTTCTTCCGAAATAAATTCTTCCACATCGTCAAGGTCTAAGTCAAACCGGGAACCCCTGACAATGGCATTGTATTCAGTGTCGATTATCGCATAGCCACCGAAATTGTCAATGCTGTCGCGTCTCCAGTTCGTTTTCCTCATGGTGTAGCCCAGCTTATTCAATTTGCGGCGCAGTCGTGCTGCACGGTTTCTTTCATCGTTTGTCATGGTAATATCTCCTTTTTGAAATAAAAATGATTTATTCCATGCCAAACCATACCACGCCTTGCCCTGCCGCACCTTACCTTGCCGCACCTTGAACCACTAGTATTTGTGGGTCAATACCGGTTGTAAATTTGCCCACGATTCCCGGCATCCACGACTCGCACGATCAACTGCCCGTTGTCCACCGTGTAGATAATGCGGTAGTCACCCACACGCAGCCGAAAGAAGCCCGGATGCCCTTTCATCTGTTTTCGGTCTCCCTCGTCGGGGAGTTTGGCGATTGCCTTTAAAACTCTGGTTTCATCCGGGCGCGGCAGCTTTTTAAGGAACTTTTGCGCGTCCTTTTCAATCTTGATTTGGTATTTCATAGCGCAATACCTTCCTGCGCCGCGAACTCTTCCAGACTGATGCTTTCGTGCTTGTCAGGCGAATCATCCTTTAGATAATCGTCAACCAGCTTTTCACAGAAACGATCATCCTCTAGTTCATCGTCAAACTCAACGCCGCGCAGGAACATCAAAATAGCCTGCATCTTGTAATCTGGTAAGGTATCAATAATCTGCTTTGCCTGCTCTCTCTCACTCATAATAGCGCCCCCCTTTACGGTTTGTCTTTGCTTAACTGTTGGCTTATGGCTGCCACAATATACGCATTTAGGCTCACACCTTCTGCATCGGCAGCGGCTTGAACTTCATCCTTTGTCGGACTGGTATCCTTTTTCAACACGAGGTTTACGCGGTCATAGGCTTTAGCAATATATTTATTCTGCGCTCTGGTTTGTGCTTTTCCCATCGGGTACACCTCCAATCCATCTATAACTATTATATACCGTAATATATCGTTGTGCAACTATAAAAATTACACTATATCGTTACGCAATATTTGTGCAGAATGTCTATTGAATATCGTTGCGCAACGATATATAATAAGACCATAGCAAGCGGGAACACCCCGCAGCTACAGCGAACCGCCGCAAGGCGTCCGGAAAGGAAGAGGTGAAAATGAAAACGCCCAGCGCAAGCGAACTGCTCGTACAGGAAACCCGCACGGCTGAACGGCTTCGGCTCTTGATGCTCGCCAACGAGTGCAAGACCATTGAAGAGTTCCGCCAGCGTTTGGCAGACCTGCTCAAGTAAAAGGGTGTCGGCCCTCTCCAAAGCACCGACACCCAAAAACAACCCGCCAGCGCGGCGAGTTCGCCGCCGTGCTGACATCTTTATTATAACGCAATGTCGGGAAAGGTCAAGGCGGACGTCAAGCGAAAGCCCACCAGAAACGACCAGATAAGACGCGGACAGGATTGCAAGAACCGCCACAGAGCGTGCAGACAGCACCGAGCCCCCGCGAACCTTAACCCCTACAGCAAAAAAAGAAAGCGCCTCGCAAACGCCGACCAAAGCAACCGCGAGACGCACCACCCAAAAGGGCAAGCCTATTATAGCATGGTTTGCCCCACAAAGTAAAGGAGTATACCATGAGCAGCACCGAAATTTTGTCCCTCGTCGAACAGTACAAAGAAGCCCAGCAGCTTATTGAAGCCGCACAGGCCGAGATGGACGAACTGAAGCGCCAGATCACTGAAGAGATGACCCGCCGGGATGTGGACACGATGGATGCAGGAACCCACAAGGTACGTTACCAGACCGTGACCAGCTCCCGACTGGACGGCAAGGGCCTGAAAGCCGCCGCGCCGGAACTGGCCGCCCGCTTCACCAAGACCACCACGAGCCGCCGCTTCTCCATCGCCTGAAAGGATGGTTTGCAATGGAACTACTTGAAGAAATCAAGACCGCTGCCGATGACCTGACCGCTGATGAACTGGAAAAGGTTCTGCAATACATCCAGACCGTCAAGCACCGCCGCACGGCAGAATAACAACCACAGCTGCGCTATCAGGCTATACGGGCGCTTTCAGGAGGTTCAAACGCTTATGAATGAAATTAACCGCGCTGCCTATATCACGGCCTTACAGGGCCTGCTAGTAGCCGCTACGGATGACCAGCTGGACACCCTTTGGTGCATGGCAACAAAAATGATTCTTGAACAGGGGGAAAGCGAAAAATGACAGATAAAGAGCTCTGGGACCTGCGCCTTAGTCTTATCAAGGATGTCATGACCCTGACGGACAAGCAACTTCAGTACATCATCGATCAACTGAGCGCCGCGCAAGGCCCCGCCGGGGCGCACACGGAGGCTTTACCATGAAGAAAGCAATCTACCTTACCATTGTCGCACTCGCGCTCCTGCTGGCCTTTCTCGCGGGCTGTGCGGTCACTATCCGCTGCGCCGTCCCGGTAGGACCAGCGCAGAACACGAACGGCTATATCATCTCGTACCGCTACGGCGGTTACTGGCTCAATGAACTTTACGAAGGGAGAACAGAACAATGACTATCACAAGCGAAGAACGGGAATTGCTGGATATGCTGCGCAAGGCAACGCCGGAGAGAAAAAATCTTATGCTGATTACGCTGACTGCTGGGGCACATCTGGACGGGATTACAGAGTTTGAGCTTCCACAATGCAGCCGGGCAGAATACAAGCGCCACATCAAAGCCCTGCGCCAGATGCAGCACACAGACCCCACCCCCTACATCCGGCAGGTAGCCACCAAAGGCATTGAACTTATCCGCGAAGTCTGCCCCATACAATAACCCGGAAATCAAGAGCGCTCCGCAAGGGGCGCTTTTCCCATTTATAGGACTGCAAAAATGGTCATAATTTGGGCATAATTGCATTAAAAACTACCAAAAGCTATTAAACGGCACTGAACTTGTATTGTCATAATATCGTGCATTATTGCACGATATTTAACGATACAACGCCAAGAATCAACAATTCGTAATCAGCAGGTCGCCGGTTCAAGTCCGGCCACCAGCTCCATAAGCCTGTGACAAAAAAGATGTCACAGGCTTTTTTCTTTGCTGTATCGTCGAAAATCGACGATTTTGCCAACCTGTTTTTGGACACGGTTTTACAGTGTTGTCCAACCATTTTGGGGCGGTTTGCCCACCTTGATGCCCACTTTTCTGCCGCTTTCTGGAATTTGGCAGGGGAGGGGGCAATTTTTTTGAGAAAAAGCAGAATAAATCCTGCTGTTTTCAGAATGTTTTCAATTTCCCCGTAGCCAATTTCCTGTTGGCTGCGGGGATTTTTCGTTTTTCCTAGCAGTTTTCAGTTTGTTTTCAAGTTTTCCATTTTATACCTACTACAATAAGGAGGATTTCCACTATGAGCATCATTATCGGTATCGACCACGGCTACTACGCCATCAAGACGGCGCACTGCTCATTCCCGGCAGGGCTTACAAGCTACGGAGAACACGAACCCTACACCCGCCAAGGACTCTTAGAGTTTGGCGGGTGCTTTTTTGTTTGCGGCACGGGGCGGCAGCCCATCCAGCGTGACAAGACCATAAACGACAACTACTATCTGCTGACACTGGCGGCTATCGCCAAGGAACTCAAGCAGCGCAGTTTGCCGCCCGAATGTTCTGTGCGGATTGCGGCTGGGTTGCCGCTGACCAGCTTCGGACGCGACAAGCCGAAGTTCCGCGATTATCTGCTGCGAAGTGGGCGACCTGTGAATTTCAAGTTTGAGGGTGTAGAGTACAGCATCACCATCGAGGAAGTCGCTATCTTTCCTCAAGGCTATGCCGCCCTCATGACAGAAACCGGGCTGTTGCAGGATGAACCGTCTATGCTCCTTATGGACTTGGGCGGCTGGACGGTGGACCTTATGCGCATCGACAACGCCATCCCTGCGGCTGATACCGCGCACAGTCTGGAACTCGGCATGATCCGCTGCGTGGATGACATTCGGGAACAGGTGCGCCGAGAAACCGGGCTGTCCCTCACGGATGCCCAAATCGAAAATATGCTGGCGGGTCAGCCCTGCACGGTCAGCGATACGGTTCGTGACATTGTGAACCGGCAGGGTCGCAAGTACACAGAGCATCTGCTTTCTGCCACGATGGAAGCCGGCTTCGACCTGCACGCCATCCCCGCCGTGCTGCTGGGCGGCGGCGCATCGGTGGTGAGCCGCCACCTCAGCCCCAAAGACGGGCTTTGTAAGACGATTTTTCTCTTGGACGATAAGGTGAACGCTGTCGGGTTCGAACGCGCGTTGACCGCCGTGTCGCGCCGTAAAAGCGAGGTATGAAACGCCCGCAGTATGTTTTCCGTCCGAACCTTAACGAACCGCAACACCGCCGCGCGTGGGCGTTGTTGCAGCAGGTGCCGCCTGCCAAACGCAAAGAGTTTCTGGTGCAGAGTATCCTTGCGGCAGAACAGACGGATAGGCTGGAGAAAAGCATCCGCAAGGTTGTGCGGGAGGAGTTGCAGGCAGTCAACATAACCACTGCTGTTTCCAGTCCGCCGCCGGACGATGTGATTCCGGCTGCGGCGATTTCTTTTTTAGATTCACTTTAGGGGGTGGTTCCAATGCACTTATTATGGGACAAGAAATAGAGCCAATACAAGGAGGTAGGTACATTATACTGAAAATCACATACTTTTCTGTTTGGGGTAGTCTGAATGGGCTGCCCCTGTTTTATTTATCGAATCTGTGATTCGATTTATCGATATGTTCTCCGGCATCGGCGGTTTCCGCGAGGGACTGACCCGTGCCGGAGGATTTGAATGCGTAGGACACTGCGAAATCGACAAATACGCCAACCGCAGTTACAACGCCCTGTTTGACACGA